>JABLTO010000978.1_pt1 | contig 18504 bp, 14 predicted proteins | sample 7160091 | NCBI WGS metagenome assembly JABLTO01 (sample SAMN14651225, study PRJNA627086) | human gut metagenome | isolation source: feces | host: Homo sapiens
AGATCTGTCCGGCTTCCTCTGTCAGATGTGCCTGCTCATGTTCCCCTGTGGGCTGGATCAGCACACAGACAGGCGAATCTGCGGCGGCGATCCGGCAGATTTTTCCGGCAATTTCAATGGTTTCCCACGTCATATGAACTCCTCCTGTTCCATTTTTTCTATTATAGCATATCTTTGCAAAAGTTGCAATGCTATTTCAGCTATCTGTATGATATTCTGAGGCAATATAGGAAACAAATTTGCAACAAAACTTTTGCACCTTCCCCGCCTTGACAAATACCCCTTAGGGGTATATAATACTGGTAGGGGGTATATCCCCGATACACCGCAAATACAGAAAGGAGCCTATCCGCTATGGAACATACAGAAAAACAGGGATGTCCCTGTTGTCACAAGACAAAGGAACGCTCGCAGGAGGAATACACCAAACTGATCCACCGTCTGAACCGCATCGAAGGGCAGATTCGGGGCATTCGGGGCATGGTGGAGAAAAACGCCTATTGTCCGGATATTCTGGTACAGGTCGCCGCCGCCAACGCTGCCCTGAACGCCTTCAATAAGGAACTGCTTGCCAACCATATCCGCACCTGTGTGGCAGATGATATTCGTGCCGGCAAGGACGAAGTCATCGACGAATTGGTGATTACACTGCAAAAATTGATGAAGTAGGAGGTTTTCAATCAATGGAACAATACAATGTTACGGGCATGAGCTGTGCCGCGTGCAGTGCCCGTGTGGAAAAAGCGGTTTCCAAGGTGGACGGTGTCACCAGCTGCTCTGTCAGCCTGCTGACCAACTCCATGGGAGTCGAGGGCACAGCTTCTCCGGAAGCAATTATCGATGCCGTCCAGAAAGCCGGTTACGGTGCTTCCCGCAAGGGCGGCTCTGACGAAGCAGCGGCTCCGGACAGTGATGCCCTCGCCGACCGCGAAACACCGGTGCTGAAGCGGCGGCTGATCGCCTCTGTGGGATTTCTGGCAGTGCTCATGTATATCTCTATGGGACATATGATGTGGGGATTTCCCCTGCCCCCGTTCTTCAACGGCAACCATGTGGCAATGGGTCTGGTACAGATGCTGCTTACCATTATCATCATGGTCATCAACCGGAAATTCTTCGTCAGCGGATTCCAGAGCCTGCTCCACCGTGCCCCGAATATGGACACACTGGTGGCACTGGGTTCCGGTGCGGCATTCGTATACAGTACCTACGCCCTGTTTGCCATGACAGATGCCCAGGTCAAGGGCGACATGGACGCAGTGATGAGTTATATGCACGAATTCTACTTTGAATCCGCCGCTATGATTTTGACACTGATTACCGTGGGAAAAATGCTGGAGGCACACTCCAAGGGCAAAACGACCAATGCTCTGAAAGGGCTGATGAACCTCTCCCCGAAAACCGCCGTGCTGCTCCGGAATGGTGAGGAAGTCACGGTTCCGGTGGAGCAGGTGCACCGCGGCGAACAGTTTGTTGTCCGCCCCGGCGAGAGCATTCCGGTGGACGGTGTCATTGTCGAGGGCACCAGTGCCGTCAACGAATCTGCCCTCACCGGTGAGAGCATTCCGGTGGACAAGGCAGTCGGCGACAATGTTTCAGCTGCCACGATCAACCAGTCCGGTTTTCTCCGGTGTGAAGCCACACGTGTGGGAGAAGATACCACGCTTTCCCAGATCATTCGCATGGTCAGCGATGCCGCTGCCACCAAGGCTCCCATTGCCAAGATCGCAGACAAGGTTTCCGGTGTGTTTGTACCGGCTGTCATTGCCATTGCTGTTGTCACAATTGTGGTATGGCTGCTGGTGGGACAAACTGTGGGATATGCTCTGGCACGGGGCATTTCCGTGCTGGTCATCAGTTGCCCCTGTGCACTGGGGCTTGCTACACCAGTTGCCATTATGGTGGGAAACGGTGTCGGAGCCAAGCACGGAATCCTGTTCAAAACCGCGGTTTCTCTGGAGGAAGCCGGCAAGGTTCAGATCGTAGCACTGGACAAGACCGGTACGATCACCTGCGGCGAACCCCGCGTTACAGATATTCTCCCTGCGGCAGATGTCACCGAACAGGAACTGCTCTCCGCCGCAACTGCATTGGAGCAGAAAAGCGAACACCCGCTTGCAAAAGCGATCTTACAATATAGCGAAGAACACCAGATTCCCGCTTCGCCGGTCACTGAATTTCAGGCTCTGGTGGGAAACGGTTTGACAGCAAAGTGGAACGGGCAAGTGCTCTACGGCGGCAATGCCGGCTGTATCGCCCAGGCGACGACCATTCCGGAGGAAGTACAGCAGCAGGCGGAAATGCTGGCGAAAGCCGGAAAAACACCGCTGTTCTTTGCCCGCGATAACCAGCTTCTGGGAATCATCGCCGTGGCAGACGTGCTGAAAGAGGAAAGTCCGGAGGCGATTCGCCAGCTGCAAAACATGGGCATTCAGGTGGTCATGCTCACCGGCGACAATGAACAGACCGCCAGGGCGATCGGAAAACAGGCTGGTGTCGATCATGTCATTGCCGACGTACTGCCGGACGGCAAGGAAGCCGTCATTCGGAAGCTGTCCGCACTGGGCAAAGTGGCAATGGTCGGCGACGGCATCAACGATGCACCGGCACTGACACGTGCAGACATCGGCATTGCCATTGGTGCCGGTACCGATGTTGCCATTGATGCAGCAGATGTTGTACTGATGAAAAGTCGGCTGACAGACGTGCCGGCTGCCATTCGTCTGAGCCGTGCGGCACTGCGGAACATTCACGAAAACCTGTTCTGGGCATTTATCTATAATGTGATCGGCATTCCGCTGGCAGCCGGTGTCTGGATCCCGCTGTTGGGCTGGAAGCTGAATCCCATGTTCGGAGCCGCTGCCATGAGCCTGTCCAGCTTCTGCGTTGTCACTAATGCTCTGCGGCTGAACCTGTTCCAGCTGAACCGTTCCGACAGGGACAAAAAGCTGAAACACGCTGTGGCAGCCATTCAGCTGGAACAGCAGACTGGGGCAACGGGAAAAAACTCCGGCATGCAGGTCACACTGCACATCAAGGGTATGATGTGCAGTCACTGTGAAGCAACGGTGAAAAAGTGTCTGGAGGCATTTCCGGAAGTGGACGAAGCCGTTGTCAGCCACACCGAGGGAACTGCTGTGGTATCTCTGAATGCACCGGCAGATCTGGCTGCCCTGAAAAAAGCTGTGACGGAACAAGGGTATAAAGTGTTGAAATAACGTAAGGCAATACCGCACAAAGCTTGTGCGGTATTGCCTTTCATAAAACCTGTCGTAAGAACTTATCGTGCTTTTACGCCTTAGCCCCTACGATTGCCTGCATTTCGATTTCCACCAGCTGTGTGGGACGGTTCAGTTCCTTGATACCGATCCATGTGCAGCAGGGTCTGCTTTCCTTGAAGTACTCGGAATAAGCACGGGTGATCTCGTTGTTGTAGGAAGACTTGGTGGCAAAGATGTTCACCTTCACAACTTCTTCGCGGGAAACGCCGTTTTCTTCCAGCAGACCGACCAGCTTGTTAAAGATGTACTTTGCCTGTTCGTAGGGATCACCCTCACCGTAAACCGTGCCCTCCGGTGTCACCGATGTGGTACCGGAAACGTACACGAACGGACCAGCTTTCACGATACGGGAATAGCCTGCCACGTTCTCATAAGCGGAGCCGCCCTTGATGTTCACTCTCTCAAAATCCATTGCAATTTCCTCCTTGCCGGAAACTTTCCGAAACACGCCGTTTTGCGGTTTCACCAGTTCCTTTGATGCTTCTATTGTACCACGGTTTTTTCCGAAATAATTGAACAATTCGGACTTTGCGGCAGATGCGGAAAAAGAAATGACAGCTGGCAGCAGATTGACATTTTTCCAGTAATATGTTACAATGTAGGCATCAACCGCAATTTTCTAAAGGCAGCACCGTGCAAAGTTGCCAGACGCTCTTTGTGCGGTATTGCCTCAAGGGAACTTTCCCTGCAACCAAAGGAGGAAAAAGCACCTTTATGCTGGAATTAAAAGGAATCAAAAAAGACTATCTCGCCGGAGAAAACACCGTCCATGCTCTGAAAGGCATTGACCTGCGATTCCGACGGAACGAATTCGTTTCCATTCTGGGACCGTCCGGCTGCGGCAAGACTACCATGCTGAACATTATCGGCGGGCTGGATCAGTACACCGAGGGCGACCTCATTATCAACGGACGCTCCACCAAGGATTTCAAAGACCGCGACTGGGACACCTATCGAAATCACTCGATCGGCTTCGTGTTCCAGAGTTATAACCTGATCCCCCACCAGACTGTGCTGCAAAACGTGGAACTGGCTCTGACGCTGTCCGGTGTGTCCAAGGCAGAACGCCGGAAGCGTGCCAAAAAAGCGTTGGAAGATGTGGGGCTGGGCAACCAGCTTTCCAAAAAGCCCAGTGAGATGTCCGGCGGACAGATGCAGCGTGTGGCAATCGCACGGGCACTGGTCAACAATCCGGACATCATTCTGGCGGACGAGCCTACCGGTGCTCTGGATACAGAAACCAGCATTCAGGTCATGGAGATCCTCAAGGAGATCTCCAGGGATCGCCTGATCGTCATGGTCACACACAATCCGGAACTGGCAGAGCAGTATTCCTCCCGCATCATTCGTGTCCTGGACGGTAAGCTGACTGACGACTCCAGACCGCTGACGGAGGAAGAATACCAGCGGGAATTACAGGCAGACAAGGCGGAAAACGAAAACGGCAAAAAGCTGAAAAAGCCCTCTATGTCTTTCGGCACTTCATTCTCCCTGTCCCTGAAAAACCTGTTCACCAAAAAGGGCAGAACCATGCTGACTTCTTTCGCAGGAAGCATCGGCATCATTGGCATTGCACTGGTGCTCTCTATTTCGCAGGGCTTCAACACCTATATCAACACCATTCAGGAAGAAACCCTGTCCTCTTATCCCCTGACGATTCAGAAAACCAACACCGACCTGAGTGCCCTGATGGAAACCTTTATGGGCTATGCCACCTCGGACAGCACCCACAGCAATGATGCGGTGTACAAGAAGTCGGCGATCTACGATATGATGGACGCTCTGAACAACATGGAAACTTCCGAAAACGACCTGAAAAGCTTCAAGTCCTATATTGAATCGAAACGGAAAGACAGCGAAAGCAACCTGCACAGGGCAGTCAACGGCGTACAGTATTCCTACGATCTGGACATGCTGATCTACACCAAAAATGTGGACGGCACCATTATCCACTCCGACACCGAAGAACTGATGCAGGAAATGGTACTGGAACACATGGGCATTGATATGCAGGCAATGACCGATGCCAGCACTTCCATGTTCGGCGAAGACGCTACCTCGATGATGTCCATGGGTATGGGCGGTTCGTCCATGAATCTGTGGCAGGAACTTCTCCCCGGCGACAACGGCAAGCCCATCAACGACCTGCTGAAAAAGCAGTACGATGTGGTCTACGGCTCATGGCCGAACAGCTACGACGAGATCGTACTGGTGCTGGACGAAAACAACGAACTGGACGACATGACATTATACGCCCTCGGTCTGGAACCGAAAGAAGATGTGGACAGCATCATGGAAGCGGCAGTGAATGGCAAGGAACTGCAAAAGGACAACAAAAGCTGGTCCTATGCCGACATTTGCAGCATGGACTTCCGCACGATCCTGAATTCCGACTGCTACCGCTATGACGAAAGCACAGGGCTGTACACCGACCTGCGGGACACCGAAGCCGGCTTGCAGTACCTCTACGACAACGGTCTGAAATTAAAAGTGACTGGCATTATCCGCCCCAATGAAGATACCACCGCTCCGATGCTGTCCGGCTCCATTGCCTATACCAGCGACCTGACCAAGTATATCATTGAACACAGCAAGGAATCCGATGCGATCACTGCCCAGAAGGACAGTAAGAACACCGATATTTTCACCGGCCTGCCGTTCAAGGATACCTCCGGCAGCACCTCTGATGCGGACAAGCAGACTGCCTTTCTGGAATATCTGAACGAACTGGACGACGGCGGAAAAGCACAGGCATATGTACAGATAATGAGCATTCCCACCGAGGAACAGCTGAACGATTCCGTACAGCAGGCAATGCAGGGCATGAGCCGCAGCGATATGGAAGCGGCAATGCTGCAGGGCATGACACAGCAGATGAGCATGAGCGAAAGCGATGTGCAGTCCTACCTGGAATCCATGAGTGACGACGAAATCACCGACACATTCACCCAGATGATGCAGCAGCAAGTCAAGGCACAGTATGCCCAGCAGGTACAGCAGAAAATGGCTGCCATGCAGCCGGCAGAACTGGTAGGAGCTTTGAACCAGCTGCTCCCCACCCTGACCACGGAACAGTGTGCGAATTACTATGACGAAATGATGCAGTTCTCCGATTCCACCTATGAGGACAACCTGAAAGCACTGGGGGATATTGATCTGGACGACCCTGCATCGATCAATCTCTATGCAGCAACCTTTGAGGACAAGGATGTGATCGAAGATGCCATTGCAGACTACAACGAGGGCAAGGACGAAATGGCACAGATCCAGTATACCGACTATGTGGGGCTGATGATGTCCTCTGTGACGAAGATCATCAACACCATTACCTATGTGCTGATCGCATTTGTTGCCATTTCGCTGATCGTTTCCTCCATTATGATCGGCGTTATCACGTTGATCTCTGTACAGGAACGCACCAAGGAAATCGGTATTCTCCGTGCAATCGGTGCCTCGAAGCGAGATGTTTCCAGCATGTTCAATGCAGAAACCATTATCATTGGATTTACCTCTGGTTTGCTGGGCATCGTGGTCACATATCTGCTCTGCATTCCGATCAACCTGCTGGTACACCACCTCACCGGCATTCAGAATCTGAGTGCGGTTCTCCCCGTTCCGGCGGCGATCATTCTGATTGCGATCAGCGTTCTGCTGACATTGATTGCCGGATTTATCCCGTCCAAGAGTGCGGCAAAGAAAGACCCTGTTGTGGCACTGCGTTCGGAATAATTCGAGGCAATACCACACAAATTATAACACCATAAGTAAAAAGCCATACCGCAGAGCGTTTATTCTCTGGGATATGGCTTTTTGGTTTTCTCTATATCGCAAGCTGCGTTACTGTAGCAATTCCGCCAAGTCCTGCTCCGGTGTGGTGATCGGGGTGATACCGTAGCTGTCTACCAGATATTGCAGCACGTCCGGTGACAGAAATGCCGGCAGCGACGGGCCAAGCCGGATATTCCGGATTCCCAGATGCAGCAGTGTCAGCAGAATGCAGACTGCTTTCTGTTCATACCACGACAGCACATAGGACAGGGGCAGTTCGTTGACACCGCAGCCGAATGCCTCTGCCAGTGCCACTGCGACCTGAATCGCACTATAGGCATCATTACACTGTCCCATGTCCATGATTCGCGGCAGCCCATCAATGGTGCCCAGATCCAGATCATGGAACCGATACTTGCCGCATGCCAGTGTCAGCACAATAGTGTCCGGCGGTGTCTGCTTTACGAATTCTGTGTAATAGTTCCGTCCCGCCTTGGCACCGTCACAGCCGCCGACCAAGAAGAAGTGCCGAATCTTTCCTGCCTTGACAGCGTTCACCACCTTGTCCGCCACCGACAGTACAGCACCGTGTCCGAATCCGGTCGTCAGTTCTGTGCCGCCGTTGATACCGGTCTGCTGCTGCGGTGCTGTATAGCCGCCCAGTTCCAGTGCCTTTTCGATGACTGGCGTGAAGTCCTTATCCTTGCCGATGTGTACCATTTCCGGAAAGCCCACTGCTTCTGTGGTAAAAACACGGTCGGCATAGCTGGGCTTCGGCGGCATCAGGCAGTTGGTAGTAAACAGCACCGGTGCCGGAATGGCATCGAATTCTTTCTGCTGGTTCTGCCATGCTGTTCCGAAATTGCCCTTGAGATGCGGATAAGCTTTCAGCTTCGGGTACGCATGTGCCGGCAGCATCTCCCCGTGTGTGTAGACGGCAATGCCCTTGTCCTTGGTCTGTTCCAGCAGCAGCTGGAGGTCTTTCAGGTCGTGTCCGGTAACTACAATAAACGGTCCGGCATCGATCTGCATGGATACCTTGGTCGGCTCCGGTGTGCCGTAGGTTTCCGTGTTGGCACGATCCAGCAGTGCCATACAGCGAAGGTTGACTTCTCCCAGCTTCAGCACTTCCGGCAGCAGTTCCTCCATGGTCAGATCCAGCCCGATCTGCATCAGTGCTTCATAGAAGAACTGATTTACCGTGTTGTCTGTATAACCCAGCACCATAGCATGATAGGCATAGGCTGCCATGCCACGCAGTCCGAACAGCAGCAGCGATTTCAGCGAACGGATATTTTCTTCCGCCTGCCACAGCTGTTCCATGTTGTAATCTTCGTTTCTGCCGCAGGGCGATGCACAGACGGCACACCGGGGAATCATTCTGCCCTGTTCCCGATGCACGCGGTCGATTTGTGCCTGAATCCGGCTGTCGTCAAAATTGACATTGGTCAGAGTCATAAACAGGCTCTCGATCATCAACGCATCTGTCTTTTCTGTAACAAGATCTTCATTGCCGTCCACGGCTCTCGCCAGTCCGATCAGAGCACCGGTCAGTTCGTCCTGTAGCTTCGCTGTGCCGGCTTTTTTGCCGCACACGCCTGCGGCTCCGGTACATGCTGTACAGCCTACAGTCTGTTCACACTGGTAGCAAAACATTTTCTGTTCCATGTTATCTCTCCTCCTGAATGGTTCCGTCTGTTCCAATCACCGTTACGTGACAAGAAATGTCTTTTCCGCTTGCCGCAATGGCACGCTGCACTGCCTGTTCGATACCGCCGCAGCAGGGCACTTCCATTCGTGCCACGGTGACACTGCGAATGGAATGTGCCGCAAAAATCGCCGTCAGCTTTTCCGCATAGTCCACCGCGTCCAGCTTGGGACAGCCGATCAGAGTGATTCTCCCGCGGATAAATTTTTCGTGAAAATTTCCGTAGGCATAGGCGGTACAATCTGCCGCGATCAGCAGATCGGCATCATCAAAATAGGGTGCCATGACACCTGCCAGCTTGATCTGCACCGGCCACTGGGAAAGCTGACTGGGACAGGCTGCTCCTGCTGCGGGAGCAGTGCTTCGCTGAAACTGTTTGGCACGCATTCCCGGACAGCCGGAAAAGGGCTTTTTCTGTGCCAGCTTCTGGGCACGCTGCACAGCTGCTTCGTCATAGGCAGGGGCTTCCCGCTCCTCAAAAGTGATCGCATCGGTGGGACATGCCGGCAGACAGTCGCCCAGACCGTCGCAGAAATGTTCCCGCACCAGCACTGCCTTTCCGTCAATGATGTCGATCGCACCCTCGTGACACGCCCTGGCACAGGCTCCGCAGCCGTTGCATTTGTCACGGTCAATGTGAATGATTTTTCTTATCATGTGTATTCCTCCTCATATCATACGCAAAAGCTTTGCCTTTCGATACTGTTGCCTTGACTTTCTGTATCCATTATAGTATAATAACAGCATCTTGTATGTTGAAATTTCAACAAAACGGAGGTTCACATGGAGAAAATTTTTCCAATTTTAAAGCAGTGTCCGCTGTTTGCTCACATTGCCGAAAGCGACTTGTCCGCCATGCTGCACTGCCTGCAAGTCACGGTGCAGCACTATGACAAAGGGCAAATTGTGATACACGAAGGCGAAAAGGCAGAACGGTTTGGCATTGTGCTGACCGGTGCGGTGCAGCTGTGGCGTATCGACTACTCCGGCAACCGGAGCATTATGGCAAACGTGGAGCCTGCACAAATTTTCGGCGAATCCTTTGTCTGTGCAGAAGTGGAATCGATTCCCATACAGGCAGTGGCATCTGCGTCCTGCGACGTGATGCTGATCGACGGCAGCCGCATTCTGCACGCCTGCGGCAACGGCTGCGAATTTCATCAGCAGGTGATTTTTCATCTGCTGCAAATCATTGCCCGCAAAAATCTGGTGTTTCACCAGAAGCTGGAGATCACCTCCAAACGTACCACACGGGAAAAGCTGCTGACCTATCTCAACCAGCAAGCCCAGCGGCACCGGTGCAGCACGTTTACCATTCCGTTTGACCGGCAGGAACTGGCGGATTTTCTGGAAGTGGACCGCAGCGGGCTTTCCGCAGAGATCAGCAAGCTGCGAAAAGAGGGCGTGTTGGAAAGCGAACGGAGCACGTTCCGACTGCTGTGACCAGATAAAAAAGCTGTGCAGGTTATCAAAAACCTGCACAGCTTTTTTGCAAATATAAAGGAGATGATATTGTCTGTATTTCGGTGCTTAGGGAACACTGCATAAAGCTTGTGCGTAAGATGCGTAGTCAGATTGCGTACAAAGCCGTCAGGCGGGCTTTATTGCAGTGTTTCCTTTTATTCCTTTACCAGTTCTGCACCCAGAGCCGCACACTTTTCCAGTGCTTCATTGTCCGGAGTTTCGTTGACGATCAAACCTTCGCCGCCAACCAGTGTTGCACCGTCATTCTTGGCACGTTCTTCCCAGTTCCGCATCCATTCGCCGTCGCCCCAGCCATAGGAGCCAAACAGAGCGATGGTCTTTCCGGACAGGTCGCCTTCGATCGAAGCGAAGAACGGTTCGAATTCGTCTTCTTCCAGAACCTCATCGCCCATTGCAGAACAGCCAAATGCGATACGGTCATAGTCTGCAATGCTGCCGCTGAAGTCAGATACTGCGAACAGTTCTGCACCTGCTGCATCTGCAATTGCCTGTGCCATCTGTTCGGTATTGCCTGTGCCACTCCAATAAATTACTGCTGCTTTCATGCTTTTTTCCTCCTAAAAATTCTGCTGACTTTCGCCGGCAACCGGTGATATTGCAAAGCTTTTTGCAATATTACCCTTATGATATTTTCAGAGCCTGCAAAATATTACAGCCCTTACTCAACTTTGCACAGAGAAATACTCTGCACTTCTCATAGCTGGCAAATGTCCGGCGTGCCTGTTCCACGTTTCCGTACACCTTCCAACAACCGCACAGCTTGCAGTTCTCCCCCTGATGCGTGATAAAACCGTCCACATCTTCCAAAGGGTACCCCAGAAAAATTCCGATCTCATGGGGAAATTCCGGCTTCTCCGCAATGCGGTTCTGCAACCGCATCAGACATGCCGCCAGATCCATATCAGCGGTGTAACCATACCGCAGCAGAAAACGCCGGATTTCCGGCTGTTCCAGCCGTTTTTGCAGCAACTTCGGGCGATACAGCAGTACCAGCTGCCGCTTCTGACAGCGGCACATGATCTGCATCTGCAATCCCCCGCGGACTGCCTGTGCATTAAACGCTGCCGCATACGCCGGAATGTCAAATTCCTCTCGGGACAAGGACACCAGACTGGCACACTTGATGCCCAGCAGTGTCGGTGCCGTAAAATGGGCAAGCTTTTTTTCGAATGTTCTGCACTCTCTTTCGGACATGGTTTCACCTCTGATTTGCAATGCTGTACGTTTTGTATATCTCAGGAAATACACAAGGGTTAGAAAAAGCTAACTACTTTCCCGAAAAAACAGAGCTTTTTCCCGCTCTGCATAGTTAGTTTTCACTAACAGTAGTTAGTATAGCATAACTCAAACCGTTTGTCAAGTGTTTTTTGCAAAAAAAATACGGAACATGCCACAGGGCACATTCCGCATTCACACATAAAGCCTTTATATAGCGTTTCTCTTAGTATCTGGGTTCAAACTTGGAACAGGAGTTCAACGCCTGTGTCGTTCTTGCAGTCTGGTAGCAGGTCTGCTTTTCTGTCATTTCCACTTGGAAATAGTCCTTCGTTTTCATCTGGATCATTGTGCTGCCCATTGCACCGTTCCAATGACGGCACAACACGCATTTTTTTGCCGTTTTCAAAAGTGTGTACTTTGCCATATTCCTCACCTTTCCGTCCGGAATGCTCCGGTGTTTCCGATATTCCTGCAAGTCGTCTGCCGCAGCTATGTACTCGCTGTAAGGGATTCTCCTTACATACTCTATCATACACTTCATATCGGACAGGTGACTGTCTGTTCAAAAAGAATTTACAACATTTTGCATTTTTCGAACAGCAAAAACGTGTTCCCGCAAAGATGCAATGCACGATTTTCCGTACAATCATTTTGTGGGAACACGTTCTACAGTTTAGCTTTGTACGGTGTTGCCTCAATTAAACCGTTCGTCAATGACACGGGCAGTCTTTTTGGTGCTGCGGGGCAGTACGCCAACTTCTACCACTTTGACGATCGGTGTGAAGCCGATACGGCTCTTGACCTGCTCTGCAATGCGGCGGCTCAAGTCTGCGAAGTCCACATCACCGGTGGATTCCACATAGATTCGCATGGTGTCCTTGCCGTCCAGATGAGAGATGCGAATCTGGTACTCGCTGGAAATTTCATCAAATGTGCTCAGAATCTCCTCGATCTGGCTGGGGAATACGTTTACGCCCTTGATCTTCATCATGTCGTCGGTTCTGCCCATAATGATGTCGATACGCGGGAACTTGCTGCCGCAGGCACAGGTGCCCGGAATGATGCGGGACAGATCGTGTGTACGATAGCGAATCAGCGGTGCACCCTGCTTGACCAATGTTGTGATGACGATTTCGCCGATCTCGCCGTCCGGCAGATTTTCGCCAGTGACCGGATCGATGATCTCCAGATAGATATAGTCGTTCCAGTAGTGCATACCGCAGTTTTCCTTGCAGCTGATGCCGATGCCCGGACCATAGATTTCTGTCAGACCGTAAATGTCATACAGCTCAATGCCCAGTTCGCCGGAAATCCGGTCACGCATTTTCTGACTCCAACGCTCCGAACCGATAACACCCTTTTTCAGATGAATCTTGTCCCTGATGCCACGTTTGCCAATTTCCTCCGCCAGCAGCAACGCATAAGAAGATGTGGAACACAGCACGGTGCTCTCCATATCCATCATCATTTGCAGCTGCTTCTCGGTGTTGCCCGGTCCCATGGGAATGACCATTGCTCCAAGCTTTTCCGCACCGTTCTGGAAACCAATACCGGCTGTCCACAGACCGTAGCCCGGTGTGATCTGAATCCGGTCTTTTTTGGTGATGCCGGCAATTTCATAACAACGCTTGAACTGGATTGCCCAGTCGTCTACGTCCTTGGCAGTATACGGGATAATGACTGGTGTGCCCGTAGTACCGGAGGACGAGTGGATCCGGACGACTTCTTCTTCCGGTACTGCCATCAGTCCCAGCGGATACGCGTCCCGCAAATCTTTCTTTTCCGAAAACGGCAGCTTTGCGAATTCCTCCGGCGTGTGCACTTCTGTCATGCCGGCAGCTTCCAGCTTTTTGCCGTAAAAGCTGTTTGAGCGTATCAACGCCTGCATGCGGTCATTGACCTGTTCCAACTGTGTTTGTGTAATCTTCATTGTCAAAACCTCTTATTCTTCAATATGCAGTGCTTTCCGGTTCAATTCCCGAAACTGCGGCTTTACAGTACGTTCCATGGTTTCCGTCACTTCTTCCAATGTCAAAGGCAGTACCCCGCTGCGGAGTACGGCTCCCAGCATGACCATGTTCAGCACTTTCGGGGAACCGATCTTCCGGCAGGCAGCATCGCCGTCCAGCATCGTCAGATTGCCGGCATGCTTCTGCAAATAGGCAATCATTGCCGCGGCATCATAGGCACCGCCGCCCAGCGTTGCTGTTACCGGCTGAATCGGGTGCGTGTTGAGAACAACTGTTCCCTCCGGTTTCAGATAAGGCAGCATGCGAACCGCTTCCGCCGGCTCAAAGCCGATCAGAAGATCTGCTGTGCCCTTGGGGAACATGGGGCTGTACAGCTCCTCTCCCATGCGGAGAAAGCTGAACACGCTGCCGCCCTTTTGTGCCATGCCAATGGTTTCCGCACTCATTACCGGAATGCCCTTTGCCATTGCCGCCGCTGCCAGCAGTTTGGAAGTCAGGACAATGCCCTGTCCCCCGACACCGCAGAGAATGATATTCTTACGCATGACAAGCACCTCCTATTGCCGCAGTGGGGCAGACCTGTGCACACAGTCCGCAGCCGGTGCAAAGTGCCTGTTCGATCTGCACCTTGCCGTCCTGTAGCATGATCGCCGGACAGCCCAGTGTCCGGATACATTTCTTACACTGTATACATTTGCTCTCTTCGATCTGTGCCGGTTTGCCGGACTTGATAAGTACGGCACAGGGCGACTTGAAGATGATCGCCTTTACACCGTCCTGCACAGCCACCCGTTTCACGCAGTCAATTGCCTCCTGCAAGTGCAGCGGGTTTACGGTTTCTACGGTTTTCACACCGATGCCGTGGAGCGTGTCCTCGATGCTCACCTTGTCCACCACTTGCCCCATCATGGTTTTTCCGGTGCCGGGGTGAGGCTGATGTCCGGTCATTGCTGTGGTGGAATTGTCCAGCACCACCAGCGTCATATTTGCCTGATTGTATACCGCGTTGACCATGCCGGTAATTGCCGACGCAAAAAATGTGGAATCCCCCACGAAAGCAAAACAAGTGGTATCCGGTTCGATTTTTCCAATGCCCTGCGTCATGTTGACACCGGCACCCATGCACAGACAGGTATCCACCATGTCCAGCGGCATGGCGTTGCCCAGCGTATAGCAGCCAATATCTCCGCAGAATACGCTCTTTTTGCCTTTCATCGCTTCTTTTACGGCAAAGAACGAGGCTCTGTGCGGACAGCCGGCACAGAGCACCGGCGGACGTACCGGCAGTTCAGGTGGCTGGTCTGCTGTGTTCTGCTCCGGCGGCTGCCAGCCCAGAAAGGTTGCCAAATCTGCCGCCACGCTGTCGCAGGAATTCTCTCCGGCAAGAGCCACGTCCTCTGTCAGCTTGCCGCGGATACGGGTGGGCAGGTGGTACTTGCCGCAGAGGTACACCAGTTCCTGTTCAATGACAGGATCCAGTTCCTCCAGACACAGCACCTCGTCCAGCCCCTGCAAAAACTCCACTGCCAGCTGTTCCGGAAACGGGAACGGTGTTGCCACTTTCAGCAGCCGCGGTGCAGCTTTGCCGTGCAGGGCTTCCATGGTATAGGAAAAGCTGATGCCATGGGTGGCAATGCCCTTCCGACATGCGGTATCTGTTTCCGGATAGATCCGGTTGCGGGGATAGCCGGAAAAGACACTTTGCAGTTCGGTATTCCGCTTTTCCATACGGATATGATTCTGATAGGACAGCTTGGGAAAAATCACCCACTTGGAGGAGTCTTTCACAAACCCCTCCGGCGAGTTGACCTGATATTCTGCCGCATCTTTCACCGTGATCGAAGCGTAGCCATGACAGACTCTGGTCGTCGGGCGGAACAGCACCGGTGTGTGGTAACGCTCCGAATAGGCAAACGCCTCCTGAATCATGTCATAGGCTTCCTGCACGCCGGAGGGGTCGAAGCAGGGCAGCTTGGAGAACGACGCAAACCGCCGCGTATCCTGTTCGGTCTGCGAGGAAATCGGCCCGGGATCGTCTGCCACCAGTATCACCATACCGCCTTTGGCACCAATATATGCCAAACTCATCAGCGGATCAGAAGCCACGTTCAGCCCTACCTGCTTCATGGTCACCATGGTTCGTGCACCGCAGTACGCCGCACCGGCAGCCAGTTCCATTGCCGCTTTTTCGTTTGTGGACCACTCCACATAAATGCTGCCGTCATTGTGCTTGGCAGTCGTTTCCAGCACCTCGGTAGACGGCGTTCCGGGATAGCCGGAAACCACGTTCAGACCTGCCGCAATGGCACCCATGGCAATCGCAGCATTTCCCATTAAAAATTCTGTATGCATGTTAACCTTCCAATCTGTTTTGGGAATCCCAGTCCGCTGGGAACGGCTTTTCGCAAGTCAAGATGCACAAAAGCCTGTCTTTTATTATAACGGAATTTGTTTGCAAAGTCAAGTGTTCTGCAATAAAACAAATCCCATTTTATTACACGTGCAACAAAAAGCCGCCATGCACAACTGCACAGCGGCTCTCTATTTCAGGAAAATTAGGGAAACGCTGCATAAAGCCCGCCTGACGGCTTTGCACGCAATCTGCTTGCAGATTTTCCGTCAGATTGCCCAGAAATCCCTTGCCAGACATACAGTCTGCCTGCGGAATTTCTGGGCAATCTGCCGAAAAATCTGACTACGCATCTTACGCACAAGCTTTATTCAGTGTTTCCCTAGGAATTACTTTCTGCCCAGCACGAAGTCCCAAGTCGGATTCTTGCCTGCACCCTGCAGGGCAACGTAGTAAAGGATATAGTACACGTCGGTGGAATCTACCGAGCCGTCACCGTCAATATCGGCAGCGGCGATCTGGTCGGCGGTGAGATTGCTGGACATGCCTGCACCACGGTATGCCACACAGAGCATGGCTTCGAATACATCGTTGGTGTCGAGCACGCCGTCGCCGGAAGCGTCACCCTTTGCAGCTGTCGGAGCCGTTGTGGTAGTGGTTGCAGTCGTTGCGGTTGTTGCTGTGGTGGTGTTGGTGGTAGTTGTTGTAGTTGTAGCTGTAGTTTCTGCGGTGGTGGTTGTGGTTTCGGTGGTGGTAGCAGCTGTTGTGGTTGATGTGGTGGTCTGCTCTGTGGTAGTCTGTTCTGTTGTGGATTCTGTGGTGGTCGTGGTAGTTGTTGTCGTTGTTGTGGTGGTAGTGGTGGTTGTAGTAGTCGTTGTGGTAGTTGTCATGATAGGCTGACCGGGAATCTGTTCGTTGGGATCCCAGTTATAGTGGTGTTCTGCACCACCAAGAGCACCTACACCCGGAATATCATTCCACTCCTCCTCAGAGCCTGTATAGTACACGTCCGTCAGTTTATCACAGCGGTTAAAACAAAGGGTATTGATTTTTGAGAGTCCCTTATAAAACAAAATGCTTTCCAGGCTAGTGCAGAAATAGAACGTACCGTCCTTCAAGGTCAAAACATTTTCCGGAATCGCAATAAATTTCAGAGCGGTACAGCCATAAAAAGCGTTATTTTCTATGCTCATAACGCTGTTCGGAAGATAAATGTATTCCAGTTTGCTGCACATATTGAAAATATTATCGCCGATAAAAGTGACGGAATCCGGAATAACAATACTTGTCAGTCCATCGCATTTGGCAAAGGCAGAACCGCAAATGTCGGTTACGTTCCCCGGAATTGTGATCTCTGTGAGTGCATCACAATTCTGAAATGCACCACCTCCGATTTTCTGTAGGCTGTTCGGCAATTTCACATCTTTTAAGCTGCCGCAGTTGGAAAATGTGCCGTCTGCCAATTCAGTGAATCCCTCCGGAATTTCCGCGGAAGTCAGAGAAGAACAACTGGAAAATACTTCTTTTCCTGTACTTGTCAGACCGTTCGGCAAAGTCACCTGCACCAATCCGGAACAATTATAGAATGCATTGGCACCCATACTTGTCAGACCTTCCGGAAAAGTTATCTGTTCCAATCCGGAACAACTATAGAATGCACCTTCGCCGATCGTTGTCAGACCATCCGGCAGCGATATCTGCTGTAATTTCGAACAGTTTTTGAATGCACGATACTCGATGGAAGTGACAGAATCCGGAATTTCCACAGAGGTCAAAGCAGAGCAATCCGAAAACATACTTTCGCTGATGCTTGTCAAGCCATTGGGCAAGGTCACCTGTTTCAGCTTGCTGCAAGATGCAAATACACCATTTCCTATCGTGGCAACAGAATCCGGAAGTGCCAGTTCCGTTAAAGCACTGCACTGGTTAAATGCCGATTCACCAATTTCGGTCAGATTTTCCGAAAGGGTAATGCTTGTCAATTCGTTACAGCCTGAAAAAGCAAACGTTCCGATTGTTTTTACACCATTTCCCATGTCCACACTTCTCAAATGACTACAGTCATTAAAAGCACGGCTTTCGATCGTGGTCACACTATCCGGCAATGTCACTTTCAGCAATTTGGACTTTGAGGACAATGCACGTTCTGCAATCGTTGTAACCGGCTTTCCCTCGATCTCCGACGGAACGGTGACTGAAGTCACATCATCACAGCCTGTGATAGCCACCTCTGTACTGTCGTTGATCAGTTGGTAAGTCAACCCGTCTGCAGATTCCGCACTTGCCGCAATGGACACCCGCGGCAAAGCAACCTGCACTGCCGGCAATGCTCCGACACACAAGGTCGCCGCCGTCAAAGCGGCTAAAATTTTTCCGATTTTCTTCAACTTTATTTACTCCTCTCACAAATTTTCCATGATACGAACGTATATCTTTCCAATATATATGCTAGCATTTTCTATTATACTGCAAAAAAGAAAAAGAAAGAAACGACTTTTTGAGAATATTCTGTGAATTATGAAATTTGTGTTGCTGCAAATGCAAAAAACAACCCTGTACAAAGCCATAAAACAGGTTTTGTACAGGGTTGCTTTTCTTTAAGAGAGGAATATTTTTGAAAGGGATTGCCTAAGGCAATACCGCACAAAGAGCGTCTGGCGACTTTGCACGCCATCTGCTTGCAAATTTCTCGTCATATTTCACAAAAATGCTCGTGAATACATC
>JABLTO010055274.1_pt1 | contig 18471 bp, 17 predicted proteins | sample 7160091 | NCBI WGS metagenome assembly JABLTO01 (sample SAMN14651225, study PRJNA627086) | human gut metagenome | isolation source: feces | host: Homo sapiens
CATACCTCTGGTGCACCAGTTGTTCTGCCAAGGGCACAGCTGGGTAGCTACGTATGGACGAGATAAACGCTGAAGGCATCTAAGCGTGAAACTCCCCCTAAGATGAGATCTCCCCTCCCTCGAGGAGTAAGGCTCGACGTAGACTATGTCGTTGATAGGTCAGGGGTGTAAGTGCTGTAAGGCATGTAGCTGACTGATACTAATAAGCCGAAAGCTTGACCTACAAAAGAAGGAAGCAGGCTCGGTTGCAAGACATAACGCTTCCCATTCATTCTTGTTCAGTTTTCAGGGTGTGTCCGACCACCGGAAGATAAAATTGCGAGCATGCACCTTTAGCTCAGTTGGTACACTCGCCGCAGCGAGCGTCCCAAACGCAACCGCGAAGCGGCGCTTGGCGTTTGGGTGAGCAACTGATTGCGAGCAGAAGAGCTGAGCGGAAAGATGCGAGCAAGACTTGGAAAGCGAATATGCACCTTTAGCTCAGTTGGTAGAGCAACTGACTCTTAATCAGTGGGCCCAGGGTTCGAGTCCCTGGAGGTGCACCAATAAAAGAGCGTTGAATCGTAAGATTTGACGCTCTTTTTCGTTATGTAACCCCGAAAAATCGGGGCTTGCACGGTCAATGCACGGTTTTTGCACGGTCGGCTTTTTCGTAGGAATCCTCTGCATGGGCTGGAATTGCTTTGAAATGCATAGTAAATTTTGCATCAGGTCAGCAGAGCCAGACGGAGCTGGGCCTTTACTTCGGGGTCTGCATTCTTCAGAAGTTCCAGCAGAGCGGTCATAGAGATGGTCGGTTCGCCTGCAGCGGGTACAGCCTGCGGGCTGGGGCTTTCGGACTTAGCATAGGAACCGTCCTCGAACTTCCTGCCCAGCTCTACACGGGAGGACTGCTGGATATGGGCGTAGGTGTTCACCAGCATATCCGCCGTGGCGTGTCCTGTGGTGCCCTGAACGGCCTTCACATCGCCGCCGGAGATCATCAGCTGATAGGTGGCACGGGAATGCCGCAGACCGTGAAATACGATACGCGGAAATTCCGGGTGTGCGTCCTGCCATTTCAGAAACTTCTTGCGGATCAGCACAGGCTCCATCGCCAGACCGTTGGGTAGACGGAACAGCATTCCGCTGTCATGGTAACGTGCCGGGTCTTTCATCTCGTCTGCCGCCAGCTGATTCAACCATTTCTTCAATTCCTCTTTTAGTGCTGAGGTCATGAAGATGGTGCGGCAGGAGGATGCAGTTTTGGTGCTTTTCAGGATGAGGGAAGTGGTGCTGCGCTCCAGCTTGTCCGGGAATACCTTGATGATGCAGCCATCGTCCACTTGGTTCAGGGCTTCTTTTCGCACCCGCTGCATTTCCATGCTGCCGATATAGGGGATAATAAGGTTCTGGATGGTAGAAAGGTTGGATTCGTAGGTTTTGGGCGCCCACTTGTGCTTGCTGCACTGTTTCGGCAGCCAGTCCATGAGGAACTCTGCCACCGTCACCGAGGACGGAATCAGGAATGTGCCAGCTGCCAGTTCATGTTCGATCTGCTTCTTTCGGTTCGTTGCCTCCTCTTTTGTGGGAAAACTTTCCCATTTGTCGCAGCTCTTGCCGTGTTCATCTTCGTAGGTGTAGCGGACGCTGTAAGAGTTGCCGCGTTTTGTAATATATGCCATACTGTTGCCTCCTTATTAAGCTGCCCGGTTGAACCATGCATCGAATCTGTCCTTCGGCACACGGATGTTTCCGCCTACCCGCAGGACACGGAATTCGGTAGTGTTGTGTAGGCAGAGCGCAGGCTGATGGCCAGCATTCGCGCGATCTCTTCCACCGTGTACACCAGTTTCGTGGTTGCCGGGCTGTCAGTCGGAGACTTGACGGCATTGGTTTGAGTGACCACCTCCATTGTAGTGGGATTCGTGTCCTTTTGCACCCGGCAATTTTTGTTTTCCGACATTTTCGAGTTATCCGATCAAAAGTTTCAGTCGTTCCAGTTTTTCCTGTGCGTTCTCCTTCCGTAAGTTGACCCCAATGCAGGAGATCGGAACGCACATTTCCAGCAGGCGGTCATAGGTGCGGGCATGAGCGGTATCCTGTGGGTGCCGTATCTCGTCCAGCGTCAGGTTGGTAGTGACGATCAGCGGCTTCCGGCTGCTATATCGGCTGTCTACGATGTTGTAGATCCGAATTAGTGCTAGACCGTTTGAGAGTTTTGGTTTCTATCATTGTTCAGACGATCTTTTACCGTCTGAAGATACCGACTGGCACGGTCGATAAAAATCAGCAGTTTCTCATGGTTCTTTGGTTCGGTAAGAATATCCGGGTATTCACAATATAGCCGTTCCACGTGATGATCGGATTCAGTACACGTTCTTTTTTGAGGATGTTCATTTCCAGTTGGTGGGTTTCCTCAAACGACGGAGAGTTGATTTGATTCTGGAACTCCGGATCGATTTTAAGCTGGCTCAGTTTTGTCATAGGTAAACCATCCTTTCTGAAATGAAATAGAATATCATTGTTCTTACGCCGTTCTCTCTGCATGGTGTTCCTGCCCCTTTCCAGCGGCGTTTTCCGGCTCGTCCTCATAGGGGCTCTTCGCCGGGTATTCCATGCAGACGGTCATGTGATTTTCAAGGTTCAATTGGTGTCTTGCTGGTAGCTTATCACACTTTCAAAAGAATTTTTAGGACCTGACAGGTCCGGTTTTGTGTGGATTTTATCTTGAATTCTCTTGAAAATCGGACATCGTGCCCGGTGCGTTAGATAAGTATATCGTATCCTTTTGCTGCCGAACAGGAAGTATTCGTTCCGGTTTTGAGGTCTTTTTTCGGCTTTTATGGGCAAAAACCGGAAGCTTTAGCTCTGGCTAACCACTAGATTGCTTTTATCATAGCAGAAATCTCGTTGATTTTTTAGGAGGTCGCACCTCCGGGTTAGACACGAGAAGCCGAAAGTATGACCTCCACTTTTTCATACAACTTATTTTAGCTGCGTGCATTTCGTTTTGTACAAAAATAACCGCCAGTTTCAAAGATTTCTCTGAAACGAACGGCTTGATAATGAAAGCTCTTTTGATTTTCACTTGGCATGAGTGAAGTTTGCCTAACGAGTTTTTTTGATGACTGAAAGCTATCATAGAGTACGCAAACAATGCAGACGTATATACATCTGCTTATTTTGCGTTGCAAAATACTTGTTGGGAACACCCAAACCCTTGAACTGCATCCAATGGGTGCAGGTTGTGCGATGGCATTGCTTATTTGAATGACTTCTATCGGGAAGATTGTGTTTTCGTCTTGAATAGACAACCGAGATCGAAAACCATCACTCGCTCCCTTTGCCTTTCCTGCATGATGTGGTAAAATAAAAATCGAGAGATGCAGTGTCTCACACGAGATATACGTTGCGCCATACCAGCATCCAGCAGTTTTTTGTGAAAGGCTCGGCTGGTGTACTGGTATCCACGATCACTGTGGAACAGCGGGTACGCATCTGGATTTTCTTGAACGACCTTGTCAAAGACCAGTTTATTGTCATTTCGGTCACGAATACGGCTACCTCCTGTATAGCTCTTTAATTCCGTATGACTATTATTCATCTTTATCCAGTTTCGCAACTGTCGATCTGGCAGAATCCCATATTTTTGGATGATTTCTCACAGAGAACCTCCTCTGGATAAATATTCCGCGACTGGTTGATACTTCAATTCTGCTGAATAGTGATTGTTCTTTCTTGACATGAAAATACCCCCAGAGTTCAGTGGTTTTGTTTTTACTCTGTCTCTTCTAGAGGGAGCATATCAAAGTTCTGTGGCTCCTTTGCGCTTTCTGGGCAAAAATCGACTCTGCACCCAGAAAATCTGCCGGATTCTGCGTGCAGGCATTGAACGGGCACGATACCGGCGATATAATGAAGAAAAGACCGCTGAGGATGGAAAAATTATGCTGCACGGGAGGAAATGCTTCATGCGACAGAAACCGAAGTTCGAAGACGGAAGTCTCACCAGAATGGCCGGGAAAGAGATAGGGAAACTTGAAGAATACATCTCTGAAGAAGGGCTCCCGGAAAGGAAATATTTCGAAGAACTCGAGCCGGGGGCGTTGTTCCGGGAGGGCATCGATGGGTGGCTCTGCAAGCTGGGCTATGACAGCTCGATGGACGACCCGAAGAAGAAAGTCGCTTTTCTTCAGGCACAGTTTGAGAAAAACGGTGTTGCCCCGGTCAGCAGCGCGACTCTCACCAATTGGCTGACGAGGGTGGATAAAAACGGAAAGCCTGCCGCCCCCAGTACGAACCAACAGAACCGGGAAAATATTTTCCGGCTCTGCTTTGCACTGGAAATGGACGGTGTGGACACGGCTGTCTTCCTGCTGAAATCCTGCCTCTGCCGCCCTTTCAACTACAAAAATACCAACGAAGCGGTGTATTTCTATTGCTTGTCGAAGGGCCTGCGGTATGGCGATGCCCGGCGCATCATCGCGAGGGTGGAAGAAGCGCAGAAGAGCGTTCCGGAGGGGAATGTCTGCACCGAGCAGATAGGACAGGAACTTGAGATAATGCGCGATGAAGATGACCTTGTGGAGTACCTGACGACTCACACCTATACGGAAGAAAAATGGCACTACAGTGCAAGAAATGAGATAAAGGATCTTCTGAAAAGCTGCAAAGAACTGGCTCGGTACGACACAGGAAACGACTTCGTGGATGTCGGCCTCGAAGAGGCTTCCGAAAAGAAGTCTGCCGTTCGGGGCAATGACAGCCTCCTGAACACCATCTATGGCTTCAGGGCATCTGTCCGGAAGGGAGACGACGGGCTGTCAGTCAAGAATGACTACGATTTCCCGGAATTTCTCAGAGACAACTGGATCAGCAAGCAGTCGCTCCACAACGTTATGAACGGAAAGAATGTATCCGACGAGGTCTACCGCAAGGCGCTGATCATCCTCTCGTTCTATAACTTCTATGCCGCCCTCTATAAGGAGAAGGGTCTGTGGGCGCATTACGCCGAGTTTGATGCCGATGAGAAATTCGAAAAGTGTTCCTGTGCGAACGAATTCGAAGCAGAACTGGATGAGCGGCTGGAGTCGTGCGGCTATTCCCAACTCTACAAGCGGAATCCCTTTGATTGGTTCATCCTTCACTGCGCCGCGTTCCCGAATCCACTTCGGTATTTTCGTGAAACACTTGCAGACTACTGCAGAGAATGACGCGGGATGAAACCACTTTTACAAAACGGGTAGGATGTCTGATTATACTGGACACAAAAATTGGAGGTGAATGAAGTGGTAGATACGCGTGAGGGACTGGATGGGGGCTGCCAACTCCTGCATCCGAACCGAGAGGGGCATTATCAGCATCTGGAAGCCATTGGTGCCGGTGCGTCCTGCATTGCATACCGGGCAGAGTTTGTAGACGGTTCCGGCTTTGCCACCGACCATCTGCTAAAGGAATACTACCCTATGAGTCTGCATATCGCGCGCCGCCCCGACGGAAGTCTTGAGCCGGATCCCTGCGAACGCGAAAAGTATGAGGCCGGACTGTACCGGTTCCGCGAGGGCTATAACCTTCAGCAGGTCATCCGGCGCACCGAGGGTCTGATGAACTCTACAAGCAACATTCAGGATATCTTTGATGCGAATGGGACGACCTACATCGATATGACGGTCATGAACGGACAGACCTATACGGAGGTGGAAGAGCCCACCCTGTACCAACTCCTGCGCCATATGAAGGCGCTGGCCAAGGTCATCGGAAATTATCATAAAGCGGGGTTCCTGCATCTGGACATCAAGCCGGACAATATCTTTGTTTACCCAGAGACGCCGGAAATGCTGCTGCTCTTTGATTTTGACAGCGTTGTAAAAAAGGACGATACATTTGCAGTGCGGTGCTCGTCCTACACGGAAGGCTGGGCCGCGCCGGAACAGCTGACTCGCTCCAAACGAAACAAGATATGCGAAGCCACCGACCTGTACGCCATCGGAGAGATCATCTTCCAGCGGCTGTTCGGCAGACATTCTGGGCCTGAAAACCGCCGCTCATTTTCTTCGTTTGGGTATGATGTCGATTCTCCATTCCTCAGAAATGTCAACCCAAGGGTCTACCCGCTGCTAACAGAGTTTCTGCACAAGACCATCTGCGTGACGCCCGAAAAGCGCTATCAAAACGCGGATGAGCTGCTGCGCAGTCTGGACGAGCTCATCCGGCTGGCCGACCCCGGCATGACCTTTGTGAAGGGCAATTTTACTTATCAGTCGGCTGGATTCTCTGGCCGCGAAGAACTGCTCAGCGAGATCGATGCATTTTTCCACGGCCAGAGTGAGGACAAGGGAAATGCATTGTTCCTGAACGGTGTGGGCGGCATCGGCAAGACCGAGTTGGCCAAGCGGTATGCCTACCTTCACCAGCAGGAATATGCCCGTGTCCTCTTCCTGCCCTTCCAGAATTCCATTGAGGAAACGCTCTGTCAGGACTTCTTTGAAATTTACCACGGCAATGTTTCCGATGACGAAGAAGACAAGGCTAAAGATCCTCAGAAAAAGCTGTATGCGTCTCGTCTGCGGCTCCTGAAAGAAGACCTGACCCCACAGGACCTGCTCATTCTGGACAACTTCGACACCTTCGACGAGAAAATTCAGGACCTGCTGGAGATCGACTGCAGAATCCTTGTCACCACGCGGCTGGATGTTTCGGATTACAATTATCCGCAGCGGACGGTCCGGGCCATCCGCGAGATGGATACCCTGTGGGAGATATTCCGCCAGTATAACCAGCTGGATTATACCGAAGACGAGTGCACTCAGATAGAAACGCTGATAGACTATGTGGACCGCCATACCATGACAGTCTGCCTCATTGCAAAGTACCTGAAAGAGAATGAAGAAGACCCGGCAGTACTGCTGGAAGCCATGAAGACCCGGGAGGGCATCACTGCTACGCAGGACTCCACCCACGTCAGGCACCGGAAAGATCGGCGAATGACCAATGAAAGTGTGGAAAAGCATCTGCGCATTCTGTTTGACCTGAGCCACTTTTCGCAGAATGAAATCGACCTTCTGGCTGCATTGTCTCTGCTGGGCCCTGTGCGCATCGCAAAGGACACTGCACAGAAGCTGCTGGACGCTGCGTACCGGGAGAGTACCATGCAAAACCTTGTAAAGGCCGGCTGGGTCGAGTTGTCGCGGGACAATATCGTATCCCTGCACCAGATCATTCTGGATCTCTCCTATAAGACGCTGGTGCCGGAGTGCAGTTCTTTTGCGCCTGTCGTGCAGGGAATGTTGGAATATATGAAAAGCAGTGCAGAAAGCATCCACTCGCGCCGACACAAGCTTACACTCGTAAAGCTTTTTTGGGAGCGCATCTGCCGGTATCTGGACAGTATGGGAGAAGAAGCGCTCTCGGCTGCGGAAATGTATTATCTCTATCATACCGACGGCCTGACCTCATATAACGAGGCGCAGGATGCGTCAATGGACAAGGCAGAGGCCGTCTGTGACCGGTTCCCCGCGCAGGAGAGCACCGATCTGCTGTTCCGGTTCAAGATGGCGAGGATATGCGACGAGGGCCATAAGTATGAGGATACGCTTGTCGAACATTATGACGATGAAGACTACCTGAACGAGCGGAAGGCGTGCGTCTATCGTCATGAGATAGCGGCGTGGAAGCTTCTCTTCTCCCCTGCATGCAGGGATTCCGAGAAAGCCGCCGATGTGGAGGAGTATATAAAACAGCTCGTTGTCCCGGATGCGGCTGTGTGCGACGATGCCGACCGTGAAAATTTATCTGCTTTTCTTCGGAAATTTTCAGTCCTGCCGGATTTGAATGATGTTCAGGCGGAGATGATCGATAAACTGCTGGAACTCGCAAAGGTGATGGATTCGACGGCGGAAATGATCTGCGGCTTTGAACTTGAATTGACGAAAGAACACCCGGCATATGCGCTGTATCTTGAGGAAGCCTGTATCCTGCGGTATGCTTACCTGCTGGCGGTGACGACAAAACAGGACGATGCAGTGCAGGGGCAGCCGCTGCAGAAACTTGCTGTCTTTTATTCGGAAGAAGATACACAGTTTGCCCGAATATCCGTTTTTGCGGATCCTCGCAAGATGTCTTTCTATGCATTCGAAGCCCGTCGGCTTCGGGAGAAAAACACACCTCCGGATTCGGACTGTCTGGAAGTTACAGTTTACCCGGACGACTGCGGGTTTGAGTCCTATGTTGATACGGCGGACGATGAAACGCGAAAAGGAAACTATAAAAAGGCCATTGAGCTTTTGGAATTGGCGCTGGAAAATCAGGAAGATTTGGAGGAAGAGCTCCTGTCGCGGATGGCTTGGAATTATATCCAGCTTTATATCAGCGAGGGGCATCTTCAGGATGCCTATGACTGCCTGCTTGATACTCTGACCTATGACCAGCAGTATGGCCTCTCCGATGTTTCTGTGCTGATGACCCTTGCGGATGTCTGCGAGCGGCTGGGCAGAAAAAAAGAAAGCGCCGATTGGTATAACGTCTTGCTCGACGAGCACTGCGGGACATATGATGCGCTGGACGACAGTGACAAAGTGGAAGTGCTGCTTGCCTACACCCTGCGTGCAGAGTTTGGTGCGCCATATCGAATCGACGAAGAGCTTGGACAGTGGCTCGTCGAACGCCTGAGAGAGTTCGACGCCTGCGACTACATAGAACCCGAGCTGGCAGAAGTCTACCAGAAACTGTTCGACGATTTGAGACGTCGCATCGGCTTTGAGGAAGTCGTCCGGCTTGTGCTGAACGCCGCAGGCAAGCTGGAATGGCATGACAAGGAAGCAGAAATGCTTTATCTGCTTGTTTGTGAAGCGTGCAGACGGGAAGAGCGGGACTATGATATTTGCTTCGAATCAGCTGTAAAGGCTGTCAATCTGTTTTCGTCTGAGCCCCTTCCCAACCGTTCCAGATTTCTGGCGCTGATGGAAGAGCTCAGCCAGAAGCCCGGCCTTATTTCGGAACTGAATCTGGAACGCTATCACATTTTGCAGGCCGACCTGTATTATCACCAGTCGGGCAGCGACCCGGACATTACAGAGCAGCTCCGGAAAAAATGCAACTATTATCTGGTCGCTGAACACGATGCAAAGGCGTGCGCTTCGGCGGAAGATGCCGTAAGAGTTTGGGAAGAAGCCCGTGGAGCATATGCGGATATTTCGGACTACGCGAACGGCCTGCGCTGCTGTGAGCAGCTCGATGTGCTGCTTGCGGAATGCGAAGACCCGGACCTCCTTCGGTATAGCTATAGCTACAGCTTAGACAACAATTACGAAGCACGGCTGCGTTTCGAACACGGGCTGAACGATACAGAAGGGATGCACAGGTGCGTCGAAAGGATGTATGCTCTCTGCTGCCGTCTGGCCGTGGAGGGAAAAGATGCGGAAGACTACACGGAAGAATACCATATCGAATCGCTGATGCGGGCGATAATTGAGGAACTGGCTTCCCCGCAGGACGCGGCCACGGTGATTTTTATCGGCCTTCTCCGCATCCACAGATGGCTTTCGGATCGGAAATTCTGCATCCCGGCAGGGCTTTCCATTTTCGACCCGGAGGCTGTGGGGCCGGAGGTCGCCCGGATGGTCGATGCTCTGCCCGAAACGGTCCCCGATGACTGCCGTGATAACATACAGGAGACAATGGAACTCATTGCACCGCTGTATGCACCTGCCTTCCCGGAAAGTGCGGCCGCATTCGAACGCTTTCAGAGAGTGTGCAGCTTCTGCGGCGTCGAAGAAAAACACATTAAATGATTTGACTGCGCGGAAAAAAAACCGCTGGACGACCCCGCTGAAAATACTGCATAAGCCCCGGAACTGAGCTGAAGCATGAAATGGCTTCAGAATGGTTCCGGGCTTTCTTTTGCGAAAAAACCACTTTTACATCGTTCCTCCGGAGGTATGGTAGGATATAGCCACAGCAAGACAGCACCAAGTCCGAAAGGAAAACGGTGGCTGGAAGTGGAGCTGGAAACCTCGCAGCCGTTGCTGGTCGGTTCCGAAAAACCACTTTTACAAATCGGTGCTTTCCATGCGATATACTGCAGACACACGAAAGGAGTGAACACAAATGTTCGTACAGGTCAAGGTCGTTAAGGTTGCAGCGAAGGCGACCATCAAAGTCCTCCCAATTCTTTTAAACGTCCTGAAGAAGATGCCGAAGTTCTGAGCAAGAGCCCGGCGCTAACGATTCTTTTACAATAAATCAAGTAACATATTCAAGGAGAAATAAAAATGTTCGTACAGGTCAAAGTTATCAAGGTCGTTGCGAAAGTCACTGTCAAAGCTGCCCCTCTGGCGTTCGGTGTACTGAAGAAACTGGCAGGGTTCTGAGCGAAAGCTCGTGTCTGACGGTTTTGTGGAATAAATTCGATAAGATATTCAAGGAGGTTCGTATTATGATTGAACTTGTTTCTACTCTCGGCGGTGCAGTTGCTGGTTTTGCGGCAGGTGCCGTAAAAGGCGCATCTATTGGCATTGCGGTGGGCGGCCCGGTCGGAGCCGTTGCAGGGACGATCCCCTGCGCTGTGGTTGGCGGCGTGATGGGTGCGCTGGCGGGCAACAACATCGGCCACCGCATCGACAACCGATAAGCAGCCTGCGAAAGGAGGAACAGCAGAGGTTTGATTTGTTTGCGGATGCCCTCATGGATGTCCTGACGGGCACGGACAAAGAAGAGCACAACCACAGCCTTCTGAGTCAGCGCTATACCTTGGTCGCAGAGCCGCCGAAGTCACCGCTTCGCCGGGATGCTCGCAAGGAGCTGGTCGATGTCATTCGCAGCGGCCGGAGTGAACTGTAAGACCCGATACATTTATATGATGACCAAACTTTATGATTATAATTTAAAAGGAGAAAATAATATGTTTGACAAAGAAGAACTCGTTGCTGGCGTAATCGGTACAGTAGGAACTGTGGCAGGCATCGGAGCCGCCGCAACAGGCTCCAGCGCAGCTGCACTCACCAGTGGGCTTGCAGCTGCCGGTCTTGGCAGCATGGCCACCGGTATCGCCGTTACGGCTGCGACCCCGCTTGCTGTTGGCGCAGCAGCGTATGGTGCGGTGAAGCTGGTCAAAAGCTTCTTTAAGTAAGAGGCTGACGGTTTCGGGATGAGGCGTGACACAGCCGGAGGACCAGAAAGCTGAAATGTTTCGCATAGCCGTTTGTTTTGACTGCACAGACCGATGGAGCAGAGCAGAATGAGATCTTTGTTCGCCGTTTCCACAAAGGGCGGCGAACTTTTTTGTGCAAATCAGTATCCTGCAGCTCGATTCATAGCATTGATGCCATCGAGCAGCTGGGACACTACTACCCTGACCTGCGCGATTCTGCACTGGCGGTCATGGCAGAAACTCTAACTGATTCCAAGAATCTGCTCCGGCATTCCTACTATCAGGCGGGAAGCGGGAAATGAAAGCCTGCGGTCTGCCTACGCCAGTTGATGGAGGAACTGGGTTACCTTCGCTGCTGTCTGCAGCATATTCAGGGGCGGTGTCTGCCGGAACACTGTATTCAGCGTTGGTCGCAGCAGCGTCCGAAGAACTCATTGCAGAGAAAGCTGCATCCGGCACAGCAGTTGTTTGGGGGTAAGTGTCCTGCAAAGGGGCAGGTGGAGGAGTGACCTTTTTCTGGAATGTGTTATTATACAGAGTACCTTATAATCTTATGGATGGCGTAGCGATTTCTTCAAAGTGTGTCAATGCAAATCTGCAATTTTGTGTGGAATGAATAAAATCTGCACAGTTGATATGGAAATGGCCGGCTTTGTAGAAGGCTTTGGCAAATTGCATGAAGAATTTTTGAATATACAGACAGAATGACGGTTTTTGAACACTTTGTTCCATTACCGGAAAATTATGCTATACTTGTTACCAAAAAAGCATCAGCTGCACATCCGTGTGGGAAATGGAGAACAGAATGGAGATTGAAAATGCACAGACGCTGATCCGGGAAATGCGCTGCTATGCAGAACAAGCGGGTGTTTCGCTTCTGGCGGTTGGTTCGGTGGGATATAAAAGTGCACTTTTGCATCCGGAGTTTCTGTCGGACTGCGATGATCTGGACTGCATCTTTATCTATGATGACCCACAGGCTCTGAACCGGTGTCCGTACATGAGACCCGGTTATTGGAATGCTGCGCGGCAGCTGATTGAGAACGGAACTGCGGATATGGTCTCGACCAAGCTGGTGGCACACAGCATTCACATCTCGGCAGATTTTGTTTCGCGGGAGTATCTGTGGGCGCTGGCAAAGGAGCTTTTTACCGGAGAAGACCGCTTCCGGATCAAAGTGACAGACGCGGTAGAAAACAGCACAAATACTTACTGCAGTTTTGATGCAAAACAGCTCGTTTACCAAAAGCCGTGCAAGGAACTGCCGGAAAACATCCGGCTTTATACCCTGCCGACGCAGCTTTACCGGGAAGGCAGCTTTTACCCCGGAGTGCTGTTGAACAAGTTCCTGTATAATCCGGCAGAAATAAGAATGCAACCGGAAGACAGGGAACTTGTGCGGATGCTGCAGAGTGCGGTTGCAGACTTCTGCAGACGGCAAAGTGCCCACACTGGAGTGCCGGGCTCTGTGATGAACACCGCTTACAGGAAAGAAGATTTCTCCGCAGAGACGCAGCAATTTTTAAGCAGGTGAGAAAAGTGAAAAAGACGGTTCTGGTGACAGGGTGCAATGGCTTTATCGGCAGCGCGTTTGTCAGATTTGTAAAAGAAAAGTATCATATCATCGGTATTGATAAGACACCGGGTGCTTTCCCGAAAACAGGAAATGGGCTTTTTTATCAGGGGGATATCTGCGATACAGAATTGCTGCAGCGTGTTTTTGCAGAGCACACAATCGATGCAGTTCTTCATACTGCGGCAGAAAAATCACTGCTCCAGTGTCAAAACGACCCAGAAAGAGCGTACCGTACCAACTATCTGGCAACAGAATACCTTTATGCACTGGCCCGGCGGGCCGGGGCCCAAATGGTCTTTTTGTCGAGTGATCAGGTGTTTCCCGGCACAACGGCCAATTCTGCAGAAGATGCGCCGGTGCAGGCAATCAACTACTACGGGGAACTTAAAATAAAAGCAGAGAAGCTGCTGCGGGCGGATCCCAATGCGGCAATCTGCCGCACAGCTCTGGTATTTGGCCGGATCCCTGAAGAACAGCTTGCTTATTTTGATTCAATCAAAGCGCAGCGGGAACTGGCGGTACAGGGCTATATCATCCAGCAGACTCGCTACTGTCTTGCACATAGAAAGGAAATCGTTCTGCCCCGAGATGAATTTGTCAGCCCGACAGATGTGGAACTTCTGGCCCGTCAGCTGGATGCGGTATTGGAAAAGCAGGCCTGCGGCATCCTGCACTGCTGCGGCAAGGGCCGTATCAGCCGGTATGAGATGGGTCAGCTTATTGCACAGCATTATGGGCTTGATCCCGGTACCATCTGCCCAGAAGGCCCGGAAAATAAACTCCGTCCCAAGGATGTTTCGCTGAACTGCACGCGGACCGAGCGGCTACTTGGCTTTGACTTTCCGACCTTTGAGGAGAGTCTGAGAGCATACTGACAAGGAGAAATCTATGGAAAAATACAGATGGCCGCCTTATATCCCGGAAATGGGCGATCTCGTAAAGGATTATATCGATCAGGGAAAGCCGCTTTCGATCCCGGACGAAAGCGGGATCATCCACGAGTTGGAATGCGACTTTGCGAAACTGCACCACCGGAAATATGCGTTAGCCGTATCTTCCGGTACGATGGCGCTGTATTCGGCCTTTTTTGCCCTTGGACTTTCAGAAGAGGACGAAGTTATCTGCACGGCATTCAGCTATCATGCAACAGCTGCACCACTGCTGCATTTTGGCGTAAAGATCGTGTTTTGTGATGTGGAACCGGATACGGGCAACATTGATACTGCACAGATCGAACAGCTGATCACGCCAAAGACCCGGGCCATTGTGACGAACGACCAGTGGGGACACCCTTGTGATAAGGAACGGGTGCTGGAATTGTGCCGACGACACGGCCTGCGTTATGTGGAAGATTGTTCTCATGCTCATTTCGCGCAGTACGGGGGTCGGTATGTCGGCACTTTTGGAGACGTTGCCTGCTGGAGCCTGCAGGGGCGGAAGCTTCTTTCCGGCGGCGAGGGCGGTATCCTTTTAACAGACGATCAGGATCTTTACGAGCGGGCGGTTCTTCTGGGGCATAATCTGAAGCGCCCTGCCCAGAGCGTCAAAAATGAGATCTATCGGCCGCTTGACCGGACGGGCTATGGCCTGAAACTCCGAATGCATCCGCTGGCTGCACTGATGATCGACCACGAACTGAAAAACTATTGCTTTTCTTGGATTGAATCCCGTGCCAGAACACTGGAATATTTTCAGTCTCAGCTGCAGGGTACCTTTCTGCGGCCCATGGCCCGCCGCGACTATGTTACGTCAATGGGCGCGTGGTATGGCTTTATGCCACGGTTGGACCCTGCATATAAAGTTGATCGGGAACATTTTATCCGCTGGATGAATGACCAGCAGTTGCAGATAAGTATCCCGAAATCTCGTCCAATCCCGGATTATGCTTTGTTTGCGCCGGATCGGTTCCCCATTGGACACTTTACCAAACATCCGGTCGGAGCATACCCGAATGCGCAGTCGTACTATGCACAGATCGTTAATATCCCGACCTTTACATTTGAAGAATATGACCGGATCGATCGATATATCGAAAAGATTCATGAATACGAGAGGCTGTTTCTGTGATTGAGTTTCGAGAAGATATTTCCGTAGAAAAGCTGGTGCAACTGCACCCGCTGATCTATGATGAACCGTTTCCACTGGAAAGCTATCAGCGCAAAAGGGAGAACGGCAAGCGTTTGGCAAACATTGGTTTCTTTCAGGGAAAAACAATTTTGGGATACTGTGTTGTCATTGATCTTCCAGAGGAAAAACGCTATCATGCTTGGGTAGGCGGGACACTGCCGGAATATCAGGCCAAGGGTGTTTTTTCACAATTCTACGATTGGCTGATCCAGCAGGCGGCCGGGAGGGGATACCAGTTCGTAACAGGCAACACGGATAACTACAAACCCAATATGCTGCGGCTCATGATTCGGAAAGGGTTTGATATCATTGGTGCGGACAAGACACGGCACGGAGACGGCATAAAAGTACTGCTCCGTTACACAGTGCACAAACCAATCCGGCTACGCTTGAGTATCACGAATGCCTGCAATTTCAACTGCTTCTTCTGCCATCATGACGGAGTGGTCATTCCGCAGACTGTAAGCCTGTCAATCCCGCAGTTGGAGCGTATCCTCATACAGGCAAAAAAATCCTGCCTAGAAGAACTTACCATCACGGGTGGAGAACCTGCCGTGTACTTCCCGGCGGTTGAGTACATTCTGCGGTATTGCGGTAGCTGGGATCATCCGCCCAGGATCAAAATTGCAACGAATGGCGTGCTGTGGTCAGAAGAACGCATTAAGGTACTGAAGCACTATCCGGGAAAGATAAAACTGAATATTTCGTTTCATAGCGTCAGAGAAGCGCAGTTCGGGCAGATCTACGGATACAGCATTCCGCGGGAGACCTATGATCTGCTGTTTCGGAACCTCCGTGCGCAGGGGATAGAATGCCGTCTCAATGTTACTGTGTTGCGCGGGATCAACAGTTCACCGCAGGCAATGCGTGAGTTGCTTTGCTACGCGGATGAAAACGGGATCACGGCAGTTAACCTTATGGAGTTGCTTCTGACCCGAAAACAGACGGAACTTTTTGCGTATTACTGTCCACAGAACGAGATCGTTCAGAATCTGCTGACAGGAGCCGATGGAACGTACCAGTGCAGGCTGGCAGAGCAGACCCGGAAAAAGACGATATACGAAGTGACAGGTGAACATGGCGTGATCCGGGTCGCAGTCTACCGCCTTTCATGCCGGGCTGGCTGCGAAAACTGCCTGCAGGAAAATGATATTACCATTGGTGCTGACGGAAAAGGGCATCCCTGCTACATTGATTCCGAGGTGAGCTGCGGGTCTGCGCTGGATTCACTGGACGAAATGATTGCACGGTGTGAAACATATGTGCGGCATCAGCCGGAAAATTACAGTGTAAAGCAGCTGTATTGGGGGAACGGGGATGAAACTTCTGGTTGAGAGGGAAGGTCCGGTACAAATCTTGCCGGAAACGCTGCAGGAGACGGAACTGCTCGCTTCCGATGCGGTCAGTGCAAAGCTGAACTTTCGGCTCATGTCCGCACTGCCGAACCGGGACTGCTGGTGCCTTTGCAGCGGGAAAGAGACATTTTCTGTCCGGCCGGACAGCCGGAAAATCGTATTCCCGGCAGACCTTGGACCCGAGGCTTTTTGCTATGTGTTGCGGGTAGCATCGGATGGCATTTTACTGGACAGGGGCAGTATACCGCTGCACTGCGCTGCAGTAATTGCTGCGGGACAACAGGTATTTCTGTTTGCCGAACCCGGCGGCGGGAAATCTTATTTTGCAGATATGCTCTGTAAAATTTTCCAAGGAGCCGTTTTGATCGGAGATGATCACGTTGTGGTAGGCGGTTGCATCACCGGCAACCGGGTACGCCGCCTGCGCGGAGCAAAACGGGAGATGCTGGGTTATGCCCGCAATGAGGGGAGTGTGATGCAGCAGATACCCGCTAAAAAAATCGGTATTGTGCTTGGCTGTACAGGTGCGCGGTGTGCGCCTGTATCGTCGGTACAGCGGCGGCGGGAACTTATCTGCCGTGCGTCCGGCGGAAAGTATCTTTTGCAAGATCCGATGTTTCAGGGAAAACAATATCAGATCGATGAGATATTCGGTTGTGCCAAAAAAGAACAGTATCAGATAAAGCTGCTTGATTTTGCGGCGGGATTCGATTCTTTTTTCAGCGTATCTGGTTCGTTTGAAGAAATTGGACAGTATCTGAAAGAGATCATTGATCCGGAAAGAAGATGATTTGATATGCTGGGATTTGTGGGGCTGATCGTTTCGGTAGTCCTTTTTATTTTGCTGACTTTCCGCGGATGGAACATGGCAGTAGCCAGTGTGCTTTCCAGTGTGCTGATCCTGCTGTTTAACCGGATGGATCTGTTCAAAGGCTTTGCGGAAAGCTATACGCAGGGATTTTCAGAGTTTGCTGGCAGTTGGTGGCTTTTGTTTCTTCTTGGAACAACCTTTGGCAGGTGTATGCAGGACATGGGGCTGTCGGATGCGATGGCTCGTGTGATCTACGCCCGATTCCGGGGCCGGGTGATTTTGGCGGTTCTGGCAGTCTCTTTTGTACTTTCCTATGGGGGAATCGGTACCTTTGTGATTGCATTTACCGTGTATCCGATTGCTTCCAGACTGTTTCAAGAAGCGAGTATTTCAAGAAATCTGCTGCCAGCTGTAATGCTGTTCTGTCCAACCACAATGTGTATGACGATGCTGCCCGGAACACCTTCGATCCAGAATATGATCCCCACCAGCTTTCTGGGCACCAGCATCTATGCAGCACCACTGTTTGGTACGGCAGCAGCGGCGCTGACCGGTGTCATAGGGTATTTGTACTTTTGGCAGGCCACCGCGGCAGAACAGCCAGTCGACACAGGACCGTCAGTTGCTGGAAAGATGAAAAGCGCCCCGGCAGATTATCTTTCCTTCTTGCCATGTATCTGTCTGTGGGGCGTTGCATTTTTTTTGAATCGGGTCGGGATCGAAAGCCGGGCCGCAGTGGCCGCTGCTATGGCGGCAGCAATCGGCGTTTGCATCGTGCTGAAGCGCTCCGGTGTTTCTGTTCAGAAAAGCATCAACGAAGGCTCGATGCAGGGCTTGAGGACACTGGCGGCTACATCCTGCATCATGGGTTATGGAGCACTGGTGCAGTCTACCGAGGGTTTTCAGCTTTGTATGCAGCTGCTGCTTCGGATATCAGCATCACCGCTGCTGACATGTGTTATTGCCATCAATGTGATCGCAGCAGGGACCGGCTCTTCCGCAGCGAGTTTACAGCTCTATTATAAGCTGTTTTCAGAGCAGATCGCGCAGATCGCGCTTCCCAAAGCATTGATCCACCGGGTCACAGCAATCGCATCCGGCGGATTGGACTCCATGCCCTATGCGACCGGCGTCGCGATTGCGAACGAATTGGCAAAAACCAGCCTGAGGGATACATATCGGCATATTTTTATTACCTGTGCACTGATCCCGCTTGCAGTGCTCAGCATTATGCTGCTCCTATTGAGTGTATGGGTCTGAATATAGGGGCTGTGAAGCAGAAACCGGACATTCAGTTGTCGTTACTTATAACTATTGTGCCTGACCATTCCAAAGGTGCTTGTACTAGTTACATATATGTTAAAAATGAAAGCATTAGAGTGCGGCCACTCAAACCAATGCCGTCAAGCCGGTGGGGGAGAGGGTGATTTTATTTGTCGGAGAGTAAGTGCACGGTTTCTGCACGGATTTTGCA
>JABLTO010015517.1_pt1 | contig 18445 bp, 15 predicted proteins | sample 7160091 | NCBI WGS metagenome assembly JABLTO01 (sample SAMN14651225, study PRJNA627086) | human gut metagenome | isolation source: feces | host: Homo sapiens
ATTCATCCAGTCAAACAAGGTCAACTGCTGTCCGATAACCGGTTCACATACTTAAAATTACGTATATTTAAGTAAAGGGACTCGTATTCGTCAATTCTGCCTTTTACTATCAGCTCTCTTGCAAAATCCATAAACGCCGTCAGGTTGGGAAGTCCCACCACAAGGTCCGTTCCCTTGACATGCTTAATCAGTTCCTGAAGGGTCAGTCTCGACAGGATATTATAAATAACCTGACTCATAAGTTTAAGAATTTCTTTCTGTTCCGGCGTCCATCCTTGTCCTTTTTCTCCGTAGATGCAGATTCTGGTGGTGCTGCCGCCCGCATTCGGATATTCATAGACCTCCGGTGCACCTGCCGCCCTGCCTTCGTCAAAAAGGACTATGGTTGCTTCTTTTGTCCTTTCCGAAAGAGAGATGTCCACACAATTTAAGACTCCTTCTATTCTGGCAACAGGCACATCCTTCTGTACACAGGATATGGCTTTATGCAGTTGTGGTATAAATTCATCAATGGTTTGAACAGGCTTAAAAACTTCCTGTAAAAAGCTTTCCACACCTGTATTTTGATATAGCATACGTTTCTACAACCTCTGCTTTCTTTTCGTGTTCCTTTTTATTTGTTCAGAAATTCAAAGGAAAAATCATCATCATCCTCAATAAAGTTCTTGGACTTTCCTCTGAATCCCGCAGAGCCCTGCATAACCGGTCTTACATCTGACTGGCTGCTTCTTTCTGCGGCGGGTCTTTCTTCCGCACCGGTTCTCTGGCTCTGGGTGGCTACTCCCGTTCCGGCAGGTCTATGTCCCTGGGGTGCTACTCCCGTTCCGGCAGGTCTATGTCCCTGGGGTGCTACTCCTGTTCCGGCAGGTCTATTTCCGGCGGGTCTTGCGCCCTGGGGTGCTACTCCCGTTCCGGCGGGTCTATGTCCCTGGGGTGCTACTCCTGTTCCGGCAGGTCTATGTCCCTGGGGTGCTACTCCCGTTCCGGCAGGTCTATTTCCGGCGGGTCTTGCGCCCTGGGGTGCTACTCCCGTTCCGGCAGGTCTATTTCCGGCAGGTCTGTGTCCCTGCACTGCTCCGGCGGATGCCCTGTGTGCCTCTCCCGAAGGTCTTGCACCGGTTCTTCCGTCTGCTGCTCTATGTGCTTCCCCGGCAGGTCTTCCGTTCTGGGAAGGTCTTTGTCCGGCAGGTCTTCTTTCCGGACTTCTCTGGGGCTGTCTTCTTTCGCTTTCCATATCAAAGCCGTCGTCCATCATGTCCCTAACCTTGAAAATCAGGAAGGATACACCCATGAGAATAAGCGCCAGTATGATGACCAGCACAATAATAATGGTCTTCTGCTTGGAAACCTTTTTCTGGGAAGCTGCTAATTTTTCTGCATTCTGCTCTGCTTCCGTAATCAGCTTGTTGATGGGGTATTTTTTACCGGCAACATTGTCAATCAGATACCAGGTATCCCCTTCCTGTTCCGTTTCATAAGCAGGCGCTTCTTCCGGCTCTTCCGCCGCTGCATCGTCTCCGTTGTCCACCGGTGTCTCAGGCTGTGTTTCGGGAGCCACCAGTTCTCCGGAAAGGGTTACGAAATCGGAACGGATATAGCCCTGTACTTCCTTGCTGTCAATCATGAAGGTGGAAAGATACCAGGTTTCACTGCCGTTTGCCTTGTAACCGGAAACGGTTACCACCAGATTTTTGGTGGCTGTGGTAACAATGCCGCTTGTGGTATTGGAATCGCCTCTTACACGGACGCCGTCCTTGTTTACGGTTGCGCTGACCGGCTGTACCTCTGTCACACCTTCCGTATTTACGGTAACCGTGGCATTCACGGTCGGTGTGCCGGAGCCTGTTGTGGTTGTAGTCGTTGTAGTGGTAGTCGTTGTGGTTGTGGAACCGCCGTCCTTTGTCACTAAATCAGAACGGATGTAACCGGTTCTGTTGGCATCTACTTCTACCTTATACCATACCTTACCGTCCGTGCCGGTTGTTTCTTCCAGAATATTCAGCTTGTTGCCGTTTAACACACTTGCTACGACAGAGCTTCCCGAATCCGCACTGGAACGGATGTTGGCGGATGAAGCGCTGACCTTTCCCGTTGCGGCAGAAACCGTAAGATGCGGTGCCAGACAAAGAACCGTTACAAGGCAAAAACATGCGGTAACAATCCATTTTCCTATTCTTTCTGCCATCTTGTTTTTCCCACTCAAGTATCTCATTTTTTCCTCCGTTTCTGCGTCTGGCATTTTCTGCCGGAAACTGCGGTTCCTTCAGGCTTACGCCTCCCCGGACCTTCTTCCGTCAGGCTTCGTCTATTGCCTTTCCAATGTCATGACGCATGTATTTATTTTCAAAGCTTACCCACTCCGTAGCCTCATAGGCCTTTTTGCGGGCTTCTTTCAAATCCTTTCCCTTGGCGGTGATGCCTAAAACGCGTCCGCCGTTTGTTACGACTCTGCCCTCGGCATCAAATTTGGTGCCTGCGTGGAAACAGTAATAGTCATCTTTTCCCTTGAAATTTTCCAGTCCGGTGATGGGAAATCCCTTTTCATAGGAAACCGGATAACCGTCGGAAGCCAGTACCACGCAGACTGCTGCATTGTCCTCAAACTTAAGGTCCACTTTATCCAGTGTGCCGTCGATACAGGCATCCACCACATCCATGATATCGTTTTCCATACGGCAGAGCACCACCTGCGCCTCCGGGTCGCCGAAACGGGCATTGTACTCTAAGACACGGGGTCCCTTCGGGGTCAGCATCAGTCCGAAGAAAATAACGCCCTTGAACTCTCTGCCTTCCTTTGCCATGGCATCCACCGTAGCCTGATAGATATATTTCTTGCAGAACTCATCCACTTCTTCGGTATAGAAGGGGCTGGGGGAAAAGTTGCCCATACCGCCGGTGTTCAGTCCCTCGTCTCCGTCCTTGGCACGCTTGTGATCCTGTGCGGAGGTCATGGGCTTGATGGTCTTGCCGTCCACAAAGGAAAGCACAGAAACCTCTCTGCCGGTCATGAATTCTTCGATTACCATACGGTTGCCGGCGCTGCCGAAATGCTTGTCCAGCATGATTTCCTTCACACCCGCTCTGGCTTCTTCCAAAGTGTTGCAGATAAGAACGCCTTTTCCCAATGCCAGTCCGTCCGCCTTTAAGACGATGGGCATTTCCGCCGTTTCCAGATAAGCAAGCGCTTTCTCCGGATCATCAAAGGTTTCATAGGCTGCGGTAGGAATGTTGTATTTTTTCATAAGGTCCTTGGAGAAAGCCTTGCTGCCCTCTAAGATAGCCGCTTTTTTATCCGGTCCGAACACACGGAAGCCCGCTTCCTTAAGAACATCCACCAGACCTCCTACCAGAGGATCGTCCGGTGCCACAAATACTAAATCCACCTGTTTTTCTTTGGCATATGCCACGATTTTATCAAATTCCATAACACCTATGGAAGGTTCACATTCTGCAATTTCCGCAATACCCGCATTGCCTGGTACACAGTAGAGCTTGTCCACTCTTCTGCTTTTCTTCATGCTAACCGCAATGGCATGCTCTCTGCCGCCACCGCCTATAATCAGTACTTTCATGCATTGCCTCCTTTTGTGTATACATGTCCGTCTTTTACATACAGTCTGTCATTGGCAATATCATCAATCGCCTGGGGAAGAAGCAGCCATTCTGCCTGTTCCATCACACGTCTCTGCAAAATCTCGGGGGTATCTCCCTCTTCGGTAAACACGGGCTTCTGGGCAATAATCGGTCCCTCGTCCATGCCTTCGTTTACAAAATGGACGGTTGCTCCCGTTACCTTTACGCCCCTCTTTAAGGCTTCTTCATGCACATGCAGTCCATAGTATCCCATACCGCAGAAGGCGGGAATAAGGGACGGATGGATGTTGATAATCCTGCCGGAAAATTTTGCCACCATGCTCTCCGGGATTTTTACAAGGAAGCCCGCCAGAACAATTAAATCCGGCTGAAGCTCTTCCATTTTAGAGGTAAATGCTTCGTTAAAAAGCGCTCTTGACTCATAGTCCTTCGGGCTCATAACCACACCCGGAATGTGATGGGCTGCCGCTCTGTCCAAGGCTTTCGCGCCCGGATTGTTGCTGATAACGGCAACGATTTCGGTATTGGTAATCTTTCCCGCATCCACGGCATCCAATATTGCCTGCAAATTCGTACCGCCGCCGGATACGCAAACAACTGTCCTTAGCATAAGGTTACTCCCTTTTCTCCGGCTTCACAGGAACCTACCACATAAGCGGTATCTCCGGCTTTTTCAATCGCAGCCACGGTCTTTTCCACATCGGCGGGGTCTACTGCCAGCACCATGCCGAGTCCCATGTTGTAGGTGTTGTACATCATCTTTTCTTCGATATTGCCGGTCTTCTGCATCAGCTTAAAGATGGCAGGCACTTCGTAGCTGTCCTTCTTTACCACCGCATTGATGCCTTCGGGAAGCATTCTCGGAATATTTTCATAAAATCCGCCGCCGGTGATATGGCTGCAGCCCTTTACAGTAACGCCTGCATTCTTGATTTCTTTTAATGCTTTTACATAAATACGGGTCGGAGCAAGCAGCGCCTCGCCCAGAGTGGTGCCTAATTCTTCGTAGTAAGTATTCAGGCTTTCCTTGGTCATCTCAAACACCTTGCGGACCAGAGAAAATCCGTTGCTGTGTACGCCGGAAGAAGCAATGCCCACAAGCACATCGCCGGGCTTGATATTTGCTCCGGTAATCAAATCCTTTTCATCTACCACGCCTACGGCAAATCCTGCCAGGTCGTATTCATCCTCGGGCATCAGTCCCGGATGCTCTGCGGTTTCTCCGCCGATAAGCGCCGCACCGGACTGTACGCAACCGTCTGCCACGCCCTTTACGATGGTGGCAATCTTCTCCGGATAGTTCTTGCCGCAAGCAATGTAATCTAAGAAGAATAAAGGTTCGCCGCCGGCACATGCCACGTCATTCACGCACATTGCCACGCAGTCGATACCGATGGTATCGTGCTTGTCCAGTAAAAATGCCAGTTTAATCTTGGTACCCACACCGTCGGTACCGGATAACAATACGGGCTTTTCCATCTCCTTAATCTTGTCTAAGGAGAAAGCTCCCGAGAAACCGCCGAGACCACCCATTACTTCCGGTCTCATGGTTGTTTTAACAAACTTCTTCATCAGCTCCACTGATTCGTATCCTGCTTCAATATCCACACCTGCGTTCTTGTAATCCATAATAATCTCCACCTCAATTTTACTTTTCCATGTATTTTTTGTAGCCGACTTCCTGCAGTCTTGCGTCTTTTTTCTGTACCTGTTCTTTTAAGTTTTGACTGTAGTCCTTCAGCTTTGCCAGAAGCGCCTCATCGGAAACCGCAAGGATTTTGGCTGCCAGAAGACCTGCGTTGGCGCCTCCGTTGATTGCCACCGTCGCTACCGGAATACCGGACGGCATCTGTACGATGGAATACAGGGAATCCCTACCTCCCAAAGATGTGGTGTGCATGGGAATGCCGATAACCGGCATGGGGAAAATAGCGGCGCACATGCCCGGAAGATGGGCTGCCATTCCCGCACCTGCGATAATCACCTTGAATCCTTTCTCCTCTGCACTCTTTGCATACTCGAAAAATACGTCCGGTTCTCTGTGTGCGGAGATAATGGTCATTTCATAAGAAATACCAAGTTCCTCCAATACATCTGCTGCCTTTGCCATGATGGGCATATCCGAATCGGAGCCCATTACAATACCTACCTGTGCCACCTTGTTTTCTCCTTTCAGGCTTTTTATCCGTAAAAAATCTCGGTAAAGAAATAAAACATTCTTAAGTTCAGTTTACTAAATATTTACCCTCGGTGCAATGTATTTTTCTTAATTTTATATGAATTTACTAATTAAAGGGCTTATTCAGCTCTTCACAGCCCGGCAGAACAAATCTGCCGTTTTCAATAATGGGCACCCTGCTTCCGTCCTTTTTCACGGCAGCTAACAGTCCCAGTTCATGATACGGAATGGTGATGTCGGTATGACAGTTGAAATAAGCCTTCTGCATATCCGTCTTCCGCAGGGCGGAAACCTCATTTTCCCGGGCAATGATTTCTTTTCCGTCGGGATTGTAGACTTTTACGTCTTCCGCCTGGGAATAGCAGGTATCGCCCACTGCAAAATGCGGTCCCATTTTCTCTGCAATCAGAATGGGAAGCTTGCCGCCGATGCCGTATTTTTCCGCTACCATATAAGCCGTGGTATTGGTGCCTACCGCAAATTCGCCCAAAGGAAGGGTGTCGTGATGCATCAGCACATTGTCCTTGATATAACGTCTGCCTTCTTCCGCATCCGGGAAGTTGCCGCAGTGGTAGTCTGCCACCATACCGTCCTTGAAATCAATTTCAAAATCCCGGTATTCCAGCCCGTTTAAGAACACGCGGCTCACATGCAGCACACCGTTTGTGCCTTTCAGTCTCGGAGAGGTAAAGACCTCGCCTACCGGAATATTGACGTCTGCCACACAGTTTTCAAACTTGGACTCCTTTTCCGGGTCGTTAAGTGCGCAGAGCATTACCTTCACATCCGTGCGGTTGCCGTTCATACCCTTTACTTCCACGTATTCCGCCCGGTCAAGGGTATCGATCATGGTCTGCTGGATTTTCTGATATAAGGAATAATCCAGTGTATTGATGCGGATAATTTCATCAAAAATCTGCGTAAAATTGTCCCCGATATCCGGTGTGGGGAATGCAATAATGGTGAAACTTCTCTCCTCTTCCTTCACATAATTGCTCATCATCCGGCGGTATGCGGAAATATATTCCACATTCAGACGCTGGTACTGCTCGTCGCCCTGAATAGCTTCCTTCTTCGGTACCGGTGAAAAAGGTTCCTCGCCGAACACTTCAATCACCGCCGGTCCGCCGAACAGTGCGGCTTCCTTCTTATATTGTTCAAACGCGGTCTTTAAGGTTTCTAATTTCCGGTTCACATACTGTCTGTCAAAGAACAGCATATCATCATCCTTGTGGTCGTAGCTATACTGTCTGTTGGGTGCGGTGCTCTGGTAACGTCCTCTGTAAACAATGGAGTCCAGTCCGATTTTCTTAAAATTGGAAACAGCTCTCCTTACCACCCTTTCAAAGCCGATATTATAATAAATGCACACGCTCTTTTTTTTGCTGATGTCTTTATTGGTGGTAATAAATCCTATCCGGTATCCTTCCGTGAAGGTATCCGCCATGGTAGCTATGGTTTCTTCGGGAAGGCTGTTTAAGAATGCCGCCGTTTTTAACTCGCTGTCGGAAATATATTCGCCGTAGCGGTACAGGTAACGCAAATCCGTTAAGTCCGCTTCCATGAGAAGCCTCTTTGCCATATCCTGCTTCGGCACCACCTGATTTTCCACCTGCTCCAGGGAAAGTACATCCGCATAATCGCTTCTGTGCCAGTAATAAATCTTGCGGATTTCCTCATAAGCGGGAACTCCGCCGTTTTCTTCTTTTTCACACACAAAGGCGCTGTAAATCTCTAAGAAAAGTTCGGCAAGAGCCAGAAATAATTCTTTCTTTTCGTCGTATACAAAACCGATACCTCTCCGGTAATGTACATGCAGGGCAGAAAAAAGTCTGCCGTATTCTTCTCCCAGACGTTCCACTGCGAAAGCGGGATTCGCATAGCTTGTGTCGTATCTTTCTCCCAGCAGTTCACTGTAATGCCTCTCATTTAAGGCGGTCAGGTCGGCTTCATCCAGTTTCTCAAAGTCTTCGCCGTTCACTCTGTCCGCAGTCTTAAACAAATGGGCAAACCATTCTGCTTCCATTAAAAAATAAGCGGAAAATTTGCCCAAATCTACTCTTTCGTTTTTCAGCTCTTCGCAGATTTCCTCTATTCTGCCGCGGGCAAGCTCCCATCTTTCCGTTAAAATTTCCATGTCTTCCATGTTGTTTTCCTTTCTATGCTAAATAATTTCCCACATAAATCACAATGCCGATGCCGATAAAGGAAAGGGCATTGAAAAGAATTCCCAGAAACGGGAACAATTTATACTTATCCTTCTCCAGTGCCGTCATAATTCCCAAAATAATACCGACAACGGAAAACAGGAATATCAACAGTCCCGTCATGCCGTATCCTGTCGGCGCATCGCCTTTTTTTAAATAGGTCAGATAAATGACCGCTACAAGGGAAACCATGCTGATAATTCCCAAAATCGTGGACATGATTGCCTTGGGCGAATGTTTTTTATTGGTAAAAATATAGTGCTGTTTACGTGCCATCTCCCTTTCGCCTCTTTCTTTCCATAATAAAAGGAAAAGGGCACCCCCTGTGGAAATGCCCGTTTCATCTCTAAAATAAAATATCAGACTTTCTGGAAAGAAGCTTCGCTCCCCCGATAATCAAAAGAACGCCGGTGGCAACTCCTACAATCATGGTCAGAATGCCAATCGCAATATTCGCAGCACCCGTTCCCCGCATGGTCTTATACACTTTTTCTTCCATAGTCATCCTCCTTCTTACATCCTTACGCTTCTTTTTTTACGCCGTACTGTGCATAGTAAGCATCAATCGCCTGTTTTAAGGTATCATCAATGTAAACCGTTCCCTTGTAGGGCTTATTGTAAAGGTACTCAGTCACTTCGGACATGCTGACAATGGCACGGGTCGGGAAACCGTATGTTTCGCTGACTTCCTGCAGTGCACCCATTTTGCCGCCCAGTCCTACTTCTTCTCTGTTTAAGGAAACCATAAGTCCCTTGATTTCCACATTCGCCTGTGCTCTGACGATAGGCACCGTTTCTTCCATGGATTTGCCGGAAGTGGTAACGTCTTCAATCATTACCACGCGGTCGCCGTCTTTTAAATTGCTTCCTAAAAGAATACCCACATCTCCGTGGTCCTTTACTTCTTTACGGTTGGAGCAGTAACGGATTTCTTTTCCGTAAAGCTCGCTGTAGGCGATGGTGGTTGCCACACTTAAGGGAATACCCTTGTATGCCGGTCCGAACAGTACATCGAAATCGTCCCCGAAGTTGTCATGAATTGCCTTTGCGTAATACTGTCCCAGCTTACGAAGCTGTTCGCCTGTCACATATGCTCCGGCGTTCATGAAAAAGGGGCTTTTTCTGCCGCTCTTTAAGGTGAATTCACCGAATTTCAGCACCTTGCTGTCTATCATAAAGCCAATAAATTCCTGCTTGTACTGTTCCATCTTTTTTTCCTCCGTATCAATGCCTTAAGTCTTTTCCTATGCTAACATAAATCCGGGAAATATTCAATAGTCGTAAGTTTCATTTCCTCTTATTCATTCCCGTCTCACAAAAATCACATCTCATCTAACAAAAAAGCCCACATACCTGCATTTCTGCAAGTACATGGACTTATCTTTTTATCATCCTCTTCTGATGATTCCTATTTTTTTATCTGCTTTCCAATGCCTGCGCGATATCCTCTTTCATGTCAAGCACGGCTGCACGGGAGGCATCGGCATAAGCTTCCGCCCCGAAGGATGCGTATTTTTCCTGCTTGTATGCTGCGATGATGCCGCGGGAGGAATTGATGATGGCACCCAGCCCGTCCTCATTGAAGAAGTGAACCAGGTCCCTGCCCTTGCCGCCCTGTGCGCCGTAACCGGGCACTAAAATAAAGGTCTTCGGCATAATCTTTCTTAAAATTTCGCCCTGTTTCGGATAAGTGGCACCTACCACGGCGCCTACATAACTGTAGGAATCGCCCATGCACTCGGCGCCCCACTCTGCCGTCTTTTCTCCTACGATTTCATAAAGCGGTCTGCCGTCCACCTCGCGGTCCTGGAATTCGCCGCTGCTGGGATTGGAAGTCTTTACCAGGACAAAGATACCTTTTTTCTCTTCCTTGCATACCTTAATGAAGGGCTTCACGCCGTCGGAACCAAGATAGGGATTGACCGTAGCAAAGTCCTCGCCGAACGGATAATATGCCTTGCTTCCTACGGCTACTTTGCCGAGATGACCTGCCGCATATGCTTCGGAAGTGGAGCCGATGTCGCCTCTTTTGATATCCCCGATAACCACAAGACCTTTTTCCTTGCAGTAATTTACGGTTTTCACAAAAGCGTTCAGTCCCGGAAGTCCGAACTGCTCATACATGGCAATCTGCGGTTTTACGGCGGGAATCAAATCCGCTACGGCATCCACAATACCTTTGTTATACTGCCAGATAGCCTCTGCGGCACCTTCCAGTGTTTCTCCGTATTCGGCAAACGCTTTTTTCTGAATATGCTCCGGGATGTAAGAAAGCATGGGGTCTAAGCCCACTACAATAGGGGCATTTGTTTTTTTGATGTTGGCAATCAGTTTATTAATCATGATTTGAACCTTTCTTCCGTTTTCTATTATAAATTTTTAGTTGTAAAAATTTACTCACTTGTGAAAAGTTTAGCATAAAAAAGCCACCTTAGCAACTCTTCCCTTGCCTTTTTTTCCGCAAAGCTTTATAGTAAAATATTAGAGCACAATTTATAGAAAGAGGAAAAAAAGTATGTTAAAACAACTTGCCGGATGCGTAAGAGAATACAAAAGACCTACCATTCTTACGCTCATTTTCATTGTAGGCGAAGCTGTCATCGAGACGATTATCCCCTTTATCACCGCCAATCTGGTCAACCGGATTAAGGCAGGCGCTTCCATCGAAAGCGTTATGGAAGTGGGACTTCTTCTTATTATAATGGCAGCCATCTCTTTGGTCTGCGGCGGTCTTGCCGGCTTTACCTGTGCAAAAGCCTCCACCGGCTTTGCCAAGAACCTGCGGAGCGACCTGTTCCACCGCATCCAGACTTATTCTTTTGAGAACATCGACAAATTCTCATCATCTTCCCTGGTAACCCGTATGACGACGGATGTTACCAATGTGCAGATGGCGTTTATGATGTTAATCCGCATTGCCATAAGAAGCCCGCTGCTTCTTATTTTCTCCACGGTCATGGCATTTGTCATGGGCGGCAAATTAGCATTTGTCTTTGTTGTGGTAATTCCCATTCTTGCCTTTGGTCTTCTTGCCATCGGCAAAAAAGCCATGCCAGCCTTCCGCAGTGTGTTTAAGAAATATGACCGGTTAAACGAATCTATTGAAGAAAATGTCCGCGGCATGCGAGTGGTAAAGGGCTTCTCCCGGGAAGAATACGAAAAGCAGAAATTCAATACGGCGGCGGACAACATCCGTAAGGACTTTACAAAAGCCGAATGTATCGTGGCTCTGAATACCCCTCTTATGAATCTCTGTATGTATATCAACATGGTTGTGGTTCTTTTGGTTGGTTCCAAGCTCGCCATAACCAGCGGCGGTTCCGCTCTGGATGTGGGACAGATTTCCGGTATGCTGACCTACGGTATGCAGATTTTAATGTCCTTAATGATGCTTTCCATGATTTATGTCATGGTTACCATGTCTGCGGAGTCCGCCAAGCGAATCTGCGAAGTGCTTGAAGAAGAACCTTCCTTAAAAGAGCCGGAGAACCCGGTTATGGAAGTAAAGGACGGTTCCATCGAATTTAAGAATGTGAATTTCAAGTACTCCGCCAGGGCGAAAAAATATGCCTTGTCGGATATTGACCTGTCCATCCGTTCCGGTATGACCGTTGGTATCATCGGTGGTACCGGTTCCAGTAAATCCTCTCTGGTACAGTTAATCCCGAGACTTTATGATGTAACGGAGGGTGCCGTTCTTGTGGGCGGCGTGGATGTACGGAGCTACGACATTCCCACACTCCGGAGCGCTGTCGCCATGGTGCTTCAGAAAAATGTGCTGTTCTCCGGCACCATCAAGGATAACCTGCGCTGGGGCAATGAAACGGCGACGGACGAGGAAATCATGGAAGCCTGCCGTCTTTCCCAGGCAGATGAATTTATCCAGACCTTCCCCGACAAATACGACACCTACATTGAGCAGGGCGGTTCCAACGTATCGGGCGGTCAGAAGCAGCGTCTCTGTATTGCCAGAGCCCTCTTAAAGAAACCGAAAATCTTAATTTTGGATGACTCCACCAGTGCCGTGGATACTAAAACAGATGCCTTAATCCGCGCCGGTTTCAAAAATTACATTGCCGATACCACAAAAATTATCATTGCCCAGCGTATTGCCTCCGTGGAAGATGCCGATTTGATTATCGTCATGGACAACGGCAGCATTTCCGCCGCAGGTACGCATGAAGACCTGCTTCAGAGCAGCGATATTTACAGAGAAGTTTACGAGCAGCAGACGAAGGGAGGAAACGAAAATGAATAAACCGAATAAAAAAGTCAATCCTCATACCTTCAAACGTATTATGAAAACTCTCATCGGTTACTACCCGGTACTCGTACCCGTAACCGTGTTCTGTATCCTGTTTTCCGCGATTGCCGCCGCCATTCCCGATATCTTCATCCAGAAGATTATCGCTATTATCGAAGTATGGCAGCCGGACAAAAACTGGACGGCAGCCGTAAAGGAAATTACACCGTTAATGGTCATTCTGATTTCCATGTATGTGATTTCCATTATTGCCGTCACGGTTTACTCCGAGCTGATGGCATTCATCACACAGGGATTCTTAAGCAAGCTGCGTATTTCCATGTTCGGCGGCATGCAGAACTTACCGATTAAATACTTTGACACCAATAAGCACGGCGACATCATGAGCTATTACACCAACGATATCGATACGCTGCGTCAGCTCATTTCCCAGTCCATGCCCGCTTTAATCCGCTCCATTGCCATTGTCATCGGCGTCTTTTTCATCATGCTGTATTACAGTGTCTGGATGACGCTGCTCCTCCTTGTGGGCGTGGCTGCCATGATGATTATTTCCAAGAAAGTCGGCGGCGGTTCTGCCAAATACTTTATCAAACAGCAGCAGTCCATCGGTAAGGCAGAGGGCTTTATCCAGGAAATGATGAACGGTCAGAAGGTCATCAAGGTCTTTAACCACGAGGAAGAATGTATTTCCGATTTTGAAGAAATCAATACGGCGCTTTGCGACGATAGCTGCAAGGCAAACGCCTATGCCAATATTTTAGGTCCCATTATTATGAACATCGGCAACATCATTTACGTGCTGATTGCCGTAGCAGGCGGTCTGTTCCTTTTGTCCGGTGTTCCCAACATCAGTATTTCGGGACTGGGCTTCAGTATCAGCATTATCATTCCGTTCTTAAACATGACCAAGCAGTTTACCGGCAACATCAACCAGTTGTCCCAGCAGATTAACTCCATCGTCATGGGTCTTGCCGGTGCCGAGCGTATCTTTGCCCTGATGGATGAAACACCGGAAACGGACGACGGCTATGTTACTCTGGTAAATGCCAATATTGCCCCGGACGGCACCATCACGGAAACCGATAAGCACACCGGCTGCTGGGCATGGAAGCATCCCCACGGTGACGGCACTCTTACCTATACCGCCCTGCAGGGTGATGTGCAGATGAATGATGTGGACTTTGGTTATGTAGAGGGAAAAACGGTGCTTCACAATGTTTCCGTTTACGCCAAACCCGGTCAGAAGGTTGCTTTTGTGGGCGCTACCGGTGCCGGTAAAACCACTATTACCAACTTAATCAACCGATTCTACGACATTGCAGACGGTAAAATCCGTTATGACGGCATCAACATCAACAAAATCAAGAAAGCGGATCTTCGCCGCTCTTTAGGCATTGTATTACAGGATACCAACCTCTTTACCGGTACGGTTATGGACAATATCCGCTACGGAAACTTAGACGCCACGGACGAAGAATGCATCACTGCCGCCAAGCTTGCCGGCGCCGATGATTTTATCACCAGACTCCCCGGCGGTTACGATACCGAACTTTCCAACAACGGTGCCAACCTTTCTCAGGGACAGCGCCAGCTTCTTGCCATTGCCCGTGCTGCCGTAGCAGACCCGCCGGTTATGATTTTGGACGAAGCCACTTCTTCCATTGATACCCGTACGGAAGCCATCGTCCAGCGCGGTATGGATAAGCTGATGGAAGGCCGTACCGTTTTTGTCATTGCGCACAGACTTTCCACTGTCATGAATTCCGATGTGATTATGGTTCTTGACCACGGCAGAGTCATTGAGCGCGGTACACACGACCAGTTGATTGCAAAGAAGGGCACCTACTACCAGCTCTACACCGGTGCATTTGAATTGGAATAGGCTATTATATACAAATGAAAAGCATAAAAAACAGGAGCCTTCCGGGGCTCCCGTTTTTGTATATGTTTGTATTTCTGTGGCTTTTTTGCATTTATCTGTACTGTTATCCGCTCCTTATGACAAAATAGCTTTCACCTCATCCAGCGCCTTGTCCGTAGCCGCCGCAATCTGCTCTGCTGTGAAGCCATTTTTGTGCATGCTTCGGATAAGCTCTGACTGTGCCCTTTCCTTTCCAATACTGATGCCTTCTTCACGTCCTTTTTCCATTCCAATGGCAATGCCCTCTTCCATAATCCCTTCACCTAAGTTGCACATCTCGTTCACATCCTTTCTGAAATCTTCTTCCTCTGGTATATCATACTCCGTTTTCATTATATGTAACTTTTCTTCCACCGCAAGCTTCTGGGAAAATATGGTTCCCAAAAACCGGTGCAGTTCATAGTTTTCTTCCTGTCCTGGCAGGTCTTTTCCAATCCCAATCATAACGATATGGAACAGGTCCAGTCCTCCCCTCCACGGCTGGCTTCCCATCATATCCTCTTTTGTCAGGTGAATATGGCTCATGCTGTTTTCCTCCATATTCATACAGATCCAGATAGAGTACACGCTCTTGATATCGTCGTAATGGGAGCCCGTAAAGTCCCTCTCCTTCTGGGCGGAAATCTGCCTGCTCACATAAAAAACAGCCCGATTTAAAATCTGATATTCCCTGGGCTGGTCCTTCTGCATCTCCAGATTGATGATTATCTGGGTCAGCGGCTTCTTTTCGCCGTCGGGTACCTTTTCTCCATCCCTCTCCGGCAGCCGCACATAGCAGATTACATCAAACCGGACAAGCCCTTCGTGGATTTCCTGATTTTCCGTATTGAATCCGACCACACGCTGCCCGTTTTCCACCCAGACGGCATTGGTCATTCCCGGCTCCACCGGCACCTTGCTGATGTACGGCTCCCCTTCAATGTAGGGAATGATGTCTTTCGGCTTCATTCCCCGGAAAGCTTCCACGGATTTTGCCAGAATGTTGGCTATGATGAATTTCTGCCCTGCGATGTTTTTGGCATGTTCATCGTACTGCGCTTCTTTCCCGGAAGCGCTTACTGCATTCTTCAGTTCTCTAATCACGTTTTCCTCCTTAGATTATTTTGTTGTTCTTGGGTTCTAAGCAGGAATTCTTGAATTTTTAGACACCGGCGAGCGCCGGCAAAAGAAAATCAGAAAAAAGAAGTATCTGCTTATGGATGTAGTATATCGTAAAGTTATAAACTATGCAAGGTTTATTTTTGAAATTTTCTCTATCACTCCATTCCAAAAGCCCGTTCCGTAAACTGTACACTTTTCACTGCATCCAGCGCTTCTTCTTTTGTAAAACAGTCTTTCTTTAACTGCACCAGATAACCGACATCCGAAACACCCTCCTTTGTAAAATAAGCAGCCCACCACTCCGTTTCTGTATCGCCGTCTTCGGTAAGTTCCATAAACAGGCAGGGCGCCGGCAGGTCACTTATACTTTCCTTTGTCACCGCATGTAAATTGTTGTCATTAAAAGCAATATCTGTGAGCTTTCCATCCGCAAACACCGGTGTATCCCCGTGCATCAGCCGGATTTTGCCGCAAGGGATTTCTTCATTTTTCGTTTCTTCCGTATCTATTCTGCTTCCGCCGAAGTCCGGCATATACATATCATATGCCCCTACCGCCATTTTCTGCGGAAGTTCCACGGTAAGATAATCCGCAACAGAGACATCCGATGTAAGCAGATGGTCTATGTTACCGTTCCGGATATCGATGGACAGATAGTCGCTACGTCTTACAAGCCTCGCTCCCTCTAATTCTCCCTGTTCCGTTGTATAAATATCCAGCGCATACTCTACGCCGTCATAGGAAAAGGCATAATAAGCAAAACCCTGTTCTGTTTCTTTTCTGTCACTGTAAGCATACAAATCCGTCAGGGACAGGTCTTTTTTCGCGGAAAGCTTTTTTACCTCATCCATGGTGATTTCGTATTGCTCATCCTTACTCTGTCCGTCCGTTTTTTCTTCATTTTGCCTCTCATTCAAATAAAGCTGCACACGGTTCTGGAGCCGTTCCGCTGCCTCCTGTGCCGAAATGCTTCCGTCAAAATAAGGATTCAGTTCCTCCATAATAATCCGATAAACAGCATATACATTGGCGTCATCCGGCTTGGCATGGTCCCGCATAAAGTAAACCCAGTCTACCATTTCATCCGTGTAAGATATATCAGAAATGTAAAAACTGTTCTTATAGTCCTCCCGCACTGCCTTGGTTACTTTCTTCCGGTATGCATCTTTCAGAACCGGGAATGCTCCCGTCGTTCCACTGGTATAGCCATCCTGGGTCATTTCCGTAGTGCCATACATCGCATACCGCTCCTGCTCCCTCTCGGATATAAGAAAACGTAAAAAGGCATCCACTCCTTCTCCATTCCCGGTAGCGGCATTTTTATATAAAGCATCGGTTCTCACATAAATACCGTTTCCGTCTTTACAGGGAAAACCTATCAGGGAAGCCGAACCCTGAAAATAACTGTACATGTCCTTTATGAAAAACAAGTCGTAAATGCCGGCGCTTTGGGCAAATGCTTTCTTGTCCGTATTGTCACTGTCCGCATATTTTTTAGCAAACTCCAGTGCCTTTCGGAATTCTTCCCCGTCTAAATAGCTTTTTCCTTCCTTCCAGTCAATATAAGTGGCATCGTCATTATCGTGCAGTACATAATACACCAGGATATCCACACCGCCCATGTTCTCTTCTATGACATCGGCATCCGAATTTTCTACCAGTTCCATAAATTCCGGGAGAGTTATGGTTGTCCTGTCCCCTGTTTCCCCGGTGCTGTAAGCAGCAAGAAAGAAGTCGCACTGATAGGGAATTCCATATAAGGTATCCCCTATTTTCTGGTCTTCCAGCACGCCGCTTCCAAACTGTTCCGGGTCTGTAATAAGAGCATCCACGCTTGCCAGATAGCCCTTTTCCACATAATCTTCCGGTGACAGGATAAGTCCGCTGGAAAGCATATCCGGTCCCTTTCCGTTACTCAGTTCTAAATTTATAGCCTGCAGGAAATCCGCGCTTTCCTGTCCTTCCTCCGGGACCCGGTAGGTAACATAATATTCCTTATTCTGTCTGTTAAACCGTGCTATCAGCTTTTTCATAGGTAAGGACATGGTATCATCCGCCAGTACAATTTCTTTTTTCCGGGGAAGGGAGTCCTCCCGGTGCATGGTGAGAGCCACCAGCTCCGAATCCATTTTTACTAAAAGCTCCAAATCGCCCTGCTCCGTACATTCCATGCTCCATACTTTTTGCAGCAGATAATCATTCTGCACAAAGGCAAATATCTTCTGCAGGGTTCCATCCGTATACTTCCATAAATTCTGGGTATCGGCAAAATAAATGCTTCCATCCTCTGCCATAACCGCCTGATATTCTGTTCCAATGCCTTTCAGATTCTCTGCCACCGTTTTTCCATCCGACACCTTCTTAACAACCGGATTTTTCTCCGCATCCAACCCATACCAGCAGACATCCTCCCCCTCTTTCTTTTGCAGGATTCCATAAACCATCCCCGGCACCTCCGTCTCTTTTACCGTTTTGTTCTCGTCATAACAGTACAGACGCAGGTTATCATTATCCGCCAGATACAGTCTTCCTTCCCTGTCCACATATTTATATAAATCGGCATATGCATAAAGAGTTGCATCCTTGTCGGTAAGTTCCATGACTAACCGTGAGATTTTTCCTCCGTTTATTTCTGCCAGATAGGATTTATTTTCCTGGAATACCACCTGATACACTTTTTCGTCGAGTCCTCTGCAGGGTGCGGTATGGACAGCTATCCGGTATAACTCCCCCTCATAAGCAGAAGTACGTTCTCCCTGTTTATCCAGGATATTCCAACTCTTAAGCTGCCTGTCATAAATCCCCAGATAGTTTTTCAGATTATCATAGGTCTGGTCATTTGTATACGTATGATATACAATATATTCTTTTGTCAGAAAAGCACTGTCTCTTTCCCCAAACTCTCCTGTTTCAAGCGGCAGTAAATCCAGCGGATTCAGAAAGCTTTCCTCTTCCACCGAATAATAAATCCCCAAGTCCTCCACACCTGCCCGCTGCGTTAATTCCGCACTGCTTCCGTCTCCTTTTCCTCCACAGCCGGCAAGGAAAGCCAGACTGGCTGCCATAAGCAGAGCATTTCTTATTAAGTATCCTTTCTTCCTTTTCACGTTAGTTTCCTCCCTCGTATTGCAATTTTCTTAAAACAGGAAGTAAAAAAGCATTCCGGCTTCTCCTCA
>JABLTO010014057.1_pt1 | contig 18426 bp, 19 predicted proteins | sample 7160091 | NCBI WGS metagenome assembly JABLTO01 (sample SAMN14651225, study PRJNA627086) | human gut metagenome | isolation source: feces | host: Homo sapiens
GATGTACGCCGTTAAATCCGGGTCTTCCTTGATCTGCTCGCACAATTGAAACACTATTGGGAAAATAAGGTGATTGTTTGGGAGATGTATTTATCAAAAAAGCACCGTTGCCCGCAAAAATCCGCGGCGTTACCATTGTGAGGGATGATGACTACATCGTGATAGTGAATGAAAATCTTAGTCCGTCCGCACGCAGAAAGGCTGTCCAGCATGAAATCCGGCACATCAAGCGCGGCCATTTTTATAGTGAGGATCCTGCCGGGTATATCGAGCAGGATGTCGGGTGACATAGACCATGCGTGAAATCCTTTGCTGGTATACGTATGGCAATTTAGACGTTGATTTTTATTTTTGATAAATTGTAAATTTTGCGAAATAGTGAACGTATAAAAAGGTGGAAATAACCGTGTCAAAAATAGCGGTAATTTATGCCCGGTATTCATCTGACAAGCAGACAGAAGACAGCATAGAAGCACAGGTGCGCGCCTGCCGTGAATATGCAGCCGCACATGGGCTTTCTGTCGTCGATGTGTATACAGATGAAGCAATAAGCGGCAAGGGATCTAAAACAGCAAACAGGCGGCAATATCAAAGGCTTTTACGCGATTGCGGCAAGGGCCTTTTTTCGGTTATCCTCATCCACAAGTATGACCGGATCGCCCGTAATCTGGGTGAGCATGTCAACCTTGAAGCACGCCTAAAAGAAAAAGGGGTGCAGCTGATTGCTACCGCACAGGACTTTGGGCAGACCAACGAAGCTAAAATCATGCGAGCATTAATGTGGAGCCTATCGGAATACTACATCGACAATCTGGCGCAGGAAACAAAAAAAGGCCTGCGAGAAACAGCTCTGAGAGCTGAACACACAGGCGGTTATGCCCCTTTTGGATATGATATCGTAAACAAAAAATATATTATCAACGATTTGGAGGCGGTCTATGTTCGCAAGATGTTTGATGCGGCCCAATCCCGGACAGGGTTTACGGATCTTATTGAAGAAATGGCAGATGCGGGCATTTCCGGTAAGCGTGGAAAGCCCATAAAATACCCCCAAATCTACGAGATATTACGAAACGAGAAATATACTGGTGTGTACCTGTATAGTCCAACAGAAGCCCAAAGCAGAGCAGACAGGAGGGTAAAGCCGGATTCGATAAAAATAGAAAACGCCATACCCGCCATTATCAGCAAGGCGCAATTTAAAGAGGTGCAGAAAATTATGAACGAGAGAAAACAGACCGGCAGAAAAGCGGGCTACATGTGCAGCGGACTTGTATATTGCCGATGTGGTGCGAAGATGCACGGAATCACCACTCACCGGAAAGGGCACGAATATAAATATTTTACCTGTTCCAAAAAATGTGGTGCGCCAGTTGTCCATATGGAAGAACTGGACGATGCTGCTATTCAATATTTGCGGGATCTACTATCTGAAGAGAATCAGCGCAAAATAACCGCTGCGCTGCGCCAGTATCAAACAGGGGAAGGCTCCCGTATGGAAGAATTTAAGCAGGCTATAAAAGCCCGCATAGAAGAAAAACAACATGAATACAACACCCTTATGAAAAATCTGTCTTCCGGTGTTTTGCCTGCCGAAATTGTTTCAGATATTGGGCAGCAGATGCAGAATATAAAATCCGAAATTGCAGCGTTAGAATCAACTAAGCCACCCAAGGATTTTACCGTGGACACTATTCGAATGTGGTTGGAAAGTATCAAGGCTGCGCCCGATGAATCCGCGATTCACCTTTTAATAGAGCGAATAGACGTGATAGGTGCCCCAGAAAAAGAAAAGACCGCTTTCAACATGCAAAGCACATTAAAAACGGTCTTAGGTAAAAATGGTTGCGGAGGCAGGATTTGAACCTACGACCTTCGGGTTATGAGCCCGACGAGCTACCGAACTGCTCCACTCCGCGATATCTGCGCAATCAAGATTGCTTTATTACTATACAATATTTTATGAGGTTTGTCAAGCATTATTCCGGTTTCGGAAAAAATGATTCTTTTACTTTCCTTTTACCTGCAAATGCTGTTCAAACCTGTCCGGATGGCGTATACTAAGAAAAGAAGAAAAAAAGAGGGGCGCAATATGGCATATATTACTTTTGAACAGATTAAAAACGATTCGACGGTGGCCACTTATATCCGCCAGGCAGATATTGCTCTGAAGGCTTACGGATACACCGAGCATTCCTTTCCCCACGTGACCCGCGCCGCCAAAATTGCGGCGAAAATTCTGGGGGATTTCGGCTACCCGCAGCGGGAAGTGGAGCTGGCGCAAATCGCCGGATTTCTGCATGATATCGGGAACTGCATCAATCGGGTGGACCATGCCCAAAGCGGCGCCCTGATGGCTTTTCATATTCTCACTTCGATGGGGATGCCTCCGGAGGAAGTCGCCAAAATCATCGCTGCAATCGGCAATCACGACGAGTCCTCAGCCGTTCCGGTCAGCGCTGTGGCTGCCGCGCTGATTCTGGCGGACAAAACCGACGTCCGCCGTTCCCGGGTCCGCAACCGCAATATCGCCTCGTTTGATATTCACGACCGGGTCAACTACTCGGTAGAACACTCTGCTTTTTCGCTGGACGCTGCCGAAAAATCCATGACATTGGACCTGACCATAGATACAGCACTTTGTCCCGTAATGGATTATTTTGAAATTTTTCTAGGCCGGATGATCCTGTGCAAACGTGCGGCGGATTTCTTTGAATCCCGCTTTCGCCTGATTATCAACGGCCTGACCATGATGTAAAGCGCAAAAATACCGCCTGTTAAAAAACAGGCGGTATTTTTTTATTCTTTTTTCTCCAGTCGAAACCTGGCCTGCCATCGGCGTTCTTTATCGGTCCGACCGCTTTGCCGGACCGCTTTTTCCAAACATCGCCCGCAGGCGTTTTGCCGTTTCTTCCCGCCGCTGCCGGGTCAGCTGCTCGTCCACCTGCCAGCGGCCATCACCGTCTAAAAACAGGCAGTCCCCTTCCCGCACGCCAGCCGGGAGCCGGGATACCTCCAGCCGGATCATCTCATCATCCGGGCCTTCACAAACAGCCCAGCCTTCTTCGATTCGGTCGATGCTCCAACCGCTCATTCTACCGCTCCCCTTTCAGTATGCGCCGCAATCTCTTTTCCATCGGTCGTAAAGACAACGCTGCCCTGTAAATCCGTGCGGTAAACGGCGGTACCGCGCTCGGACAGGCGGGACAGCACCTCTTTATGCGGATGGCCGTAGTCGTTGTCCTGCCCGCAGGAAACGGCGGCGATCTTCGCGGACACCGCGTTTAAAAACACATCGCACGACGAGGTGTTGCTGCCGTGATGCCCGGCTTTGAGCACATCCGCCTGCAGCTGGGTCCCCTCGCTGATCAAATCCTGCTCTACCTGTTTTTCCGCGTCGCCCGTAAACAAAAAGGAGGTTTCCCCGCAATCCAGGCGGCACACCACCGAGTAATTGTTCAGATCATCATAATCCTGCAGCGGGGCCAGCACCGTCAGCTTTGCGCCGCTGCCCAAATCGTATGCCAGGCCGGGCTGCGCCGCCGTGACCGGGATACCCTGCGTTTCCACCGCATCCAGCAGGCGGTTGAATACCGATGTGGTGGGCACCATGTCCTCGGCCATTTGGGGCATTAAAATCTCGTCCGCCCCGAACCGGGACAATACGTCCGGCATGCCGCCGATGTGATCGGAATGCGGATGGGTTGCAATCACCAGATCCAGCTTTTCCACCCCGGCGGATTTTAGATAATCGCAGACCGTCTGTCCCTGGTCCCGTTCGCCCGCGTCAATCAATACCGCTTTTTCCCCGGTCTGGATCAGGATGCTGTCCCCCTGCCCCACGTCGATGATGTGAACGGCGGCCGCCTGTTCTCCCTCCAGTTTGGCAACCGGCTCGTAAGGCTCGCTCATGCCCAGCAGATCGCTCCAACCGGGCATTTCAAACGGCAGCCATCCCATTTCGCTCATGGTCATCAGCGTAAAAAACACCATTACCAGCGCCGCCACGGTTAAAAAAAGCCAGGCGGGCGTCCGGTCGATCAGCTTTTGCAGCGCACGAAGATTGGTTTTTCTTTTGCTCATCTTGCTCGTTTCCCCCTTGTCTTTCCTTTGCCGGCCGGCGCGTTTTCCCTTCCCGATTTCACATTGCCACGCCTTTCATCATTCTTTCCGCGCCGGGGCTCCTGGAGTCTGCGGCCCCCGCCGGCAGACGCTTCCCGCTGCGGCGGCACCAGACAATCCGGCCCGGTTCCAATCAGATCCTCCCGGCCTGCCCGCTTCAGCGCCTCGATCACCTGCGGCCGCATTTCCGGCCGGTAGTACTGCAAAAGTGCCCGCTGCATCGCCTTTTCTTTCGGATCTTTGGGAACAAAAACCTGCTTGCCGCTAAGAGGGTCAATGCCGGTGTAAAACATACAGGTGGATACCGTTCCCGGCGTGGGATAAAAGTCCTGCACCTGCTCCGGGCGGATTCGGTTTTTCTTCAGGTATACCGCCAGCTGCACCGCGTCTTTGAGGGTCGAGCCCGGATGGGACGACATCAAATACGGAACCAGGTACTGTTCCTTTCCCGCTTTTTCCGTCAGCTGGTAAAACCGCTTGACAAAGCGGTTAAACGTTTCGATATGGGGTTTCCCCATCCGGTCGAGCACCGCCGCAGAGCAGTGCTCCGGCGCCACCTTCAGCTGCCCGCTGACATGGTGCTCCACCAGTTCCTTGAAAAAGGACTCGTCCTTGTCCTCCAGCAGATAATCGAACCGGATGCCGGAACGGATGAACACCCGCTTGACCCCTGGCAGCGCCCGCAGGCGGCGCAATAGCGCCAGATACTCGGTGTGATCCGCCTCCAGATTCTTGCAGGGGGAGGGCGCCAGACACTTTCTGCCGCGGCACAGCCCATGCTCCAGCTGGCGGGCGCAGGAAGGATTCCTGAAATTCGCCGTCGGCCCGCCGACATCGTGGATATAGCCTTTGAAGCGGGGGTTTTTCGTCATGGCCACCGCCTCGGCCAGCACCGATTCTTCGCTGCGGCAGGTCACCTGCCTGCCCTGATGGGTGGCAATGGAGCAGAAGTTACACGCGCCGAAACATCCCCGGTTGTGCATGATGGAAAATTCTACTTCCTGAATGGCGGGTATGCCGCCTTTTTCTTCATACGAAGGGTGATAGTAACGGGCAAAGGGCAGCGACCACACCCAGTCTAATTCCTTTTGGGTCAGCGGCGGCATGGGCGGGTTCTGCACCAGATAGCGCTCGCCGTGTTTTTGGACGACAGCCTTGCCGTAAACCGCGTCATGCTCCTCATACTGGATTTTGAACGCCCGGGCATAGGCTTCCTTATCTTGCGCCACCTTTTCAAACGACGCGCAGGATATAGCCCCCGGGATGGCCGGCGCCGTGTCGGACAAATAGCAGGTCCCCCGGATGTCGGTCAGGGCTGAAACCGGTTCGCCCGCCGCCAGCCGCCGGGCGATCTGGATGGTCTGGTTTTCCCCCATTCCGTAGGACAAAAGATCCGCCCCCGCGTCGGCCAGCACCGACGGGCGAACTGCGTCGTCCCAGTAGTCGTAGTGGGCAAACCGGCGCAAAGAAGCCTCCAGTCCGCCGATGATCACTGGAACCGAGGGAAACAGCTTTTTTAACTGCCGGGTATAGACGATCGTAGGCCGGTCGGGACGGTACCCTGCTTTGCCGCCGGGACTGTATTCATCTTCGCTGCGGCGCCGTTTGGCAGCTGTGTAGTGAGCCACCATCGAATCAATGTTGCCGCCGGACACCAGGAAAGCCAGCCGGGGCTTTCCCAGCGCCAGAAAGCTTTCCTCCCGCCGCCAGTCCGGCTGGGCCAATACGCCGACCCTAAACCCCTGGGATTCCAGCACCCGGGCGATGATCGCCGCCCCAAAGCTGGGATGATCCACATACGCATCTGCCGAAACCAGCACAAAATCCAGCTGATCCCAGCCCCGCTCTTTCATATCTTCTTTGCTGATGGGTAAAAACGGATTCATAATTTTTCCTTCCTGCCGGCACCCGGCCGGGAACAAAACGCCGCTTTTGGCTTGTCCGGTCAAAAGCGGCGCTGTTTGCTGGGTGCTGCGTGTAAAAAGGCTTCGTTCCGGCGCCTATTCCTCTTTCTGGGGCGCCGTACCGTCTGCCTGCATCTTCATCTCAATCCACTGCTGGCGGGAAATCAACACCTGCCGCGGCTTGCTGCCCTCAAAGGGGCCGACAATCCCGCGGGACTCCATCTCGTCGATGATCCGCGCCGCCCTGGCGTAGCCCAGCTTGAGCTTGCGCTGCAAAAGCGAGGTCGACGCCTGCCCGGTTTCCACCACGCATTCGATGGCGGCCGGGAGCATTTCGTCATCTGCATCGAACCCTCCCCCGCCGGAGCCGCTGCCGGCAGATTTGCCCGTCGCTTCGGCCTGCCGCTCAATCTCCTCCAGAATCTGGTCGTCGTATTCGGCAGTCTGGGAGCCTTTGATGAAGGCCACCACCTTTTCCACCTCTTTGTCGCTGACAAAGCAGCCCTGAATACGGATGGGCTTGGCCGCGCCCACTGGGAAAAACAGCATATCGCCCTTGCCCAGCAGCTTTTCCGCGCCGCCGGAGTCCAAAATCGTCCGGGAATCCACCTGGGAGGACACCGCAAAAGCGATTCGGCTGGGAATGTTCGCCTTAATCACGCCGGTGATAACGTCTACCGACGGGCGCTGGGTCGCAATGACCAGGTGCATGCCTGCGGCACGGGCCATCTGGGCCAGACGGCAGATGGCGTCCTCCACCTCATTTTGCGCGGCGATCATCAAATCCGCCAGCTCGTCGATGATAATGACGATCTGCGGCATTTTGGCCAGATTGCGCTCCGGCCGCTCTTCGGCCAGGCGGTTGTAGCCGTTGATGTCGCGGGCGCTGTTATCCGCAAACAGCTTGTAGCGGCCGAGCATCTCGCTCACCGCCCAGTTTAGCGCGCCTGCCGCCTTGCGCGGATCGGTGACCACCGGCACCAGCAGATGGGGAATGCCGTTGTAAACGCCCAGCTCCACCACCTTGGGGTCCACCATCAAAAGGCGGACCTCTTCCGGAGAAGCTTTAAAAAGAATGCTCATAATAATGGAGTTGATACAAACCGATTTACCGGAGCCGGTGGCGCCGGCGATGAGCATATGGGGCATTTTGGAAATATCCGCCACGCATACGCTGCCGCCAATGTCCTTGCCCAAACACATGGTCACCTTGCTTTTCGCCTCGCGAAACGCCTGGGAATCAATAATATCCCGGATGGGCACTACGCTGGTCTGCCGGTTGGGCACCTCAATGCCCACCGCCGCCTTGTTGGGAATCGGCGCTTCAATGCGCACGCCGCTGGTGGCCAGGTTCAAAGCAATATCGTCGGCCAGATTGGTGATCTTGCTGATTTTGACCCCCGCCGAAGGCTGCAGCTCATACCGGGTGACCGCAGGCCCTCTTGCAATATCGATGATGCGGGTCTGTACGCCAAAGCTGGCCAGCGCGTCCACCAGCAGCTGAGCATTGGCCTTCAGCTCCTCGCTTAAATCCTGTCCGTCGGGCTGTTCGCCTTCTTTTAACAGATACACCGGGGGGAATATGTAACTTTCCGTGGATTGCAGCTGCTTTGCCGCATCCAGTTCCCCGGCGATTTTTTCGTCGGCGCCGGTTTCCGCTGCAGATTCTTCTGCGGCGATCTGCCCTTCATCCGCCGCCTTCTCCGCTGCCGGGCAGCCCGTTGGGGCCGCCGGCAGATCCGCCTGGGGCTGGGCCGGGGCCATGATGCTTTTCGTAATTTTCCCTACCAGATCGTCCAGCAGCGGCGGTTCCTTCGCTGCTTTTTTCTCCGGCTTTTTCTCATCAGCCGCCGGGGCAAAATCCGATCCCGCCTGCGGCCCCGCCGCGGCCTGGATCAGCTTTTCCTTTGCTTTTTTCACCGTTTCCCGAGACTGCTCCGACTGCTCCTCCACCCGAACCGGATGGGCAGGCAGCGGATCTTCGTCCAGCGGCACGTCGATGTTAAACTGTGGGCGGCGGCGTTCCTCCACCCGCTCCACATAGGTTTCCCCGATTTTTTGAACCGGCTTATAGGCCGAACGGATCAAATCCAGCAGCGTTGCACCGGTAATCAGCATCAAAAAGGTAAAAATCAAAAGAAAAACCGTCACTGCAGCCGGCGTCTTTCCAAAGGAGAGAAGCGGAATGCCGATCAGCCCGGCCGCCAGTCCGCCTCCCTTGAGCTTGGTGCCGCTTTCATACAGATAAGCGGCTTTCTCCACAAAATTTTCGCCTTCAATGGGCGTTTTGGCAAAGATCTGGGCAGCGCCGCAAATCAGCGCCACCAGCACGAAGGTCTGCCAGACCTTGTGCCCCAGTGCACCCATGGGCTTGTCCATGGCGGCCATAACCGCAATATAGATCAGAGCCGGAGCGATGAGATAGGCGCACCAGCCAAACAGCCCAAAACAAAACGTGTGCAGCCAATTCCAGAACCCCTGGCCGGGGATCAGCGACACCGCCAGGAAAAAAATGCCCACGGCGAACAATATCACCGCCCACAGCTGCCTGCGGGAACGGGCCTGCTCCTCAGCAAGGCGCTTTTGCGCCGCTGTCTGCCGTCCGGTGCTTTTTTTAGCGGCAGTTGTTTTCTTTTTTGCCGCCGTTCTCTTTTTCTGTTCCGCCACGGATGCCGCCCCCTAAAATTCCTGTTTTTCTTCTAAATTCAGTGGACAAATTTTTCCACCACGCCGATCACCACCGTCGCCGTGCCTAAAATCGCCGTATACCAGGTAAACACCTTGAAATTTCCGGACCGGGCCAGCCAGCGCACCAGCTTGATGGCCAAAAAGCCTACCACTGCCGCTACTACCATGCCGGCCAGCATCGGCAAAAGCTCCATTTGCGTTCCCTGCGCCAAAGCGTCCTTCACTTCGAAAATATTTGCCCCTAGCACAGCGGGAATCCCCAGGATAAAGGAAAAGGCCACTGCAAATTCCCGGTTAAGCCCCGCAAAAATACCTGCCGAAATGGTGGAACCGGACCGGGACAGGCCGGGCAGCGGCGCAATGCCCTGCATGGTGCCGACCAAAAGCGCGTCCCGCACCCGCATGTTGGAAGCGGTTTTCTTACCGGGCACCAAATGGTCGGCCATATACAAAAGCCCAGCCGTGCCCAAAAAGCACAATCCCTCTACCAGAATGTCATCATCGGTGGCAAGGGAAGTGTACCAGTCCCGCAAAAAGAAAAATACCAGCAGCGGCAGCAGCGCCACCACGATCATAAAAATCATCCGGCGGTTTGGATCTGTGGTCCGAAAGGTGAATTTCCCCTTGAAGATATCCCCGATCATGCGGAAAAACTCCACAATCATCCCCCAAATGGTATCCCAAAAAGCAATGCAGACCGCCGCCAGCGTGCCCAGATGCAGCAGGATGGAAAACAACCCCGCAGCCTCGCCGGACTGGCCGGTAAAATGCTGATACAAAGACAAATGCCCAGAGCTGGATACCGGCAAAAATTCGGTCAGCCCCTGGATAATCCCCTGCAAAATTGCGTCCCACAAACTCATATTGTCCCCTCCGTATTCTGTCGTGCGCGTTTTTGTGCACTCGTGTTTTTTTCCGTTTTATATGTAAAGGCCGGGAAAACCGGCCGGACAACTCAGTGTTTTTTTGGCACCTGCCCAAGACGGTATACCGCCCCGGGCTGATACCGCGGGTCAAGGTACATCGCCGGATCGGTGGAAACCAGCCGCGCCACCGTCAGGCCCTGTTCCCCCAAAACGCCCTGAACCAGACCGCCCGGCACCTGCTGCCAAATGCCGGGGTCATTTTGCCTTTCCATCATCTCCATCGGGTCGATAATCGAATGAATGACCAAGCCTATTCCCCCTTCTTTTGCGCCGGAATCCGGGCTTCGATCAGTTCGGTCAGTTTCCCCACCGCCTGCGCAAGCCCGCCCAGCTCGTCGATCAGCCCTTCTTCCACCGCCTGTTCGCCGTCGAGCACCGTGCCCACATCCATCACCAGCTCGCCGGTGTTCATCATCAGCTGCCGAAAGCGCTGGGCTCCCACGCCGGAATTTTCGGTGACAAAGCGGACAATCCGCTCCTGCATTTTGTCAAAATATGACAGGGTCTGGGGCACCCCCAGCACCAGCCCGCTCATCCGCACCGGATGGATGGTCATGGTGGCTGACGGGGCGATAAAGGAATACTTGGCGCTGCAGGCCAGCGGTACGCCAATGGAGTGGCCGCCGCCCAAAACCAGCGATACCACCGGCGTTTCCATGGTGGAAATCAGCTCCGCAATGGCAAGCCCCGCTTCCACATCGCCGCCCACCGTGTTGAGAATCACGATCAGGCCTTCGATTTCCGGGTCCTGTTCAATGGCCACCAGCTGCGGGATCACATGCTCATATTTGGTTGTTTTATTCTGGGCCGGCAAAATATAATGCCCTTCAATCTGGCCGATAATCGTCAGGCAGTGAATGACGTGCTTGCCGTGGGTTTCGGTGGTCACCGAACCGCTTTGCATGATCTGTCTTTGCTGTTCTTCTTGTTCCTTCGGGTCTTTTTCTTCTGGCATAGCTTCTCCTTTCAGGCACTTTTTCCATTATTGTGCCCTGGAAAGGAACCTCTATCCCGCATACAGATTTATTATATCAAAAACAAATGGGTTTCACAACCGAAAAAAGTCAAAAAAACGAACCTGTGTTCCTCCCGGCGAAGGATTTCGCCGTCTTTTTTTCAAAAGGCACCCGATTCTTCCCGTTTGCCGCATGGAACCTGCGGCATGGGGGAACACTCTGGTTTAGAGCGAAGAAATGAGGGATGACGATTTGAACAGCCGGCAGCGCGCATGGTTTTTAGATGAGGCCAGAGGACTTTCCATTCTGCTGATGGTGCTGCATCACGGCGCATACGATGCGGCTTTTCTGCTCGGGTGGCCGCTGGATTTTCTTTCGGCCGGGTGGTTCGGGATCATCCGCACTTTTTTCGCCGGCGTTTTTGTGCTGATTTCCGGCTGCGCCTGCCGGTTTTCCCGCAGCAATCTGCGCCGGGGCGCACGGTGCCTTTTACTGGCGGCAGGGCTGTCCGCCATCACCGCTTTTCTGATCCCCGCCCAGCGGATCCGTTTTGGCATTTTGCACCTGCTGGGCTGCGCCATGCTGCTTTTTGCCTTTTTACAACCGCTGCTGGACCGGATTCCCCCCGCTTTCGGCGCCGGTGTGGGCTTGTTTCTTTTTTTCTTTTGTTTTTCGGTCCCCAGCGGACGGCTGGGCTTCGGTCCCATGCAAATACAGCTTCCCCGCTGTCTGTTTCAAAACGCCTTTACCGCGGCGCTGGGATTTCCCGGGCCGGGCTATTATTCCGCCGACTACTTCCCGCTGATTCCGTGGCTGTTTCTTTTTTGGGCGGGCGCCTGCGTGGGGGTCTGGCTGCGTCTGGGCAGAGGGCCGGGCTGGCTGTACCAGCGCCACAGCCCGTTTCTTGCGGCGGCAGGTCAAAAATCCCTTTGGATCTATCTTGTCCATCAGCCGGCGCTTTATCTGATTTTTCTGCTGATCCGCCTGTGTTTTTGACTTTACAAATCGTTTGCTGTGGAGTATTGTAAAAAAGGTTGTCCGCCGCTTTCTCACAGCGGAAATGCCGCACGGATTTTGACACAAAGGAGGAAATTGGATTGGCCTGCCTCACCGCCGATTCCATTCAAGCCAAAGCAAAGCGCTACCCTTTTCTGGACGAGCTGCGCGGTGCCGCGATCTTGATGATGATTGCCTATCACCTTTTATACGACGGCGTTGTTTTTGCCGGCTGGGATATCCCGTTGTTTTCTCCTCCGCTTTCACTCTGGCAGGACAGCATCGGCGCCTTGTTTATCCTCCTGTCCGGCTGTATGTGCCGGCTTTCCCGCAGCAACTGGCGGCGCGGCCTGCGCTGTCTGGCTGCGGCCTTAGCCATCACCGCCGTCACTTTTTTCCTGGTTCCCACCGTGGCCGACTGGTTCGGCGTGCTCCATTTTCTGGGCTGCGCCATGCTGCTGTATCCTCTTTTTCGCCCTCTGCTGGACCGGTTCCCTGCGCTGCCCGGAGCCGTCTGCTGTTTTTTGCTGTTCTGGGCCACCTATCCGGTCAGCCTGGGCAAAATCGGCGGGCTTTTTTGGCAGGCAAATCTTCCCTCCTTTCTTTACCGTAATTTTCTCACCGCGATTTTGGGATTCCCGCCCCATAACTTTGTTTCCAGCGATTATTACCCGCTGCTGCCCTGGATTTTCCTGTTCTTTTGCGGCAGCCTGCTGGGGCGGATTCTGGTTGGCCGGGGAGACCGTCCGGCGCTGCTGCGTTCCCGCTGCCGGCCGCTGGCCTTTTTGGGGCGGCACAGCTTTGTGATTTACCTGGTCCACCAGCCGGTGCTGTATGGGCTTTTTCTTCTCGCCGCATAATGAACACCCCATTGTCAAAAACGCCAAAGCGCCCCTTTTTTCTGCGTTTTGGCAGCTTTTGGATTGGAAATATGAAAAAATTGCGAACTTTTCACCCTTCGCCTTTTTTTCTTTGCCAAATTCGATATAATGAACTTAAATTTTGCGGGTGCTGACGGTTTTTCTCTCCGGCACTCGTTTTATCGGAGAAGAATGGAAACGGGAAAGGAGGAAGCCGGAATGACGAAACGCTTTTGCCGCCTGTTGGCGGTGCTTTTGCTGCTTGCGTCCCTTTTGGGCGGCTGCTCGGATAAAACCGCCGGCCAGGTGTTCCGGCTGGATATTCTTTCCGAGCCGTCCTCCATTGATCCGCAGACCGCCTCCTCCGACGAGCAGTATCTGATTTTGCTCAATACGATGGAGGGCCTTCTCAAAATGGATGAAAACCAGACCCCGACCGAGGCTGCCGCCGAAAGCTACGCCGTTTCGGCCGACGGGCTGACCTATACCTTTCTTCTGCGCAAAGATATGCTCTGGTCCGACGGGAAAACGCCGGTTACCGCTTACGATTTTCAGTTTGCCTTTCAGCGCCTGTTCGACCCGCAGACGCAGTCTCCTGCGGCTGTCAATTTCACCTGCATCCGCGGATCATCCGCAGCCCTGTCCGGCGAGGGCAGTGTCCAGGATATCGGCGTTACCGCCCAGGATGACGATACGCTGGTCTTTTCTCTGGAACATTTAAACCCGTCTTTCCTCTCGCTGCTGACCACTCCCGCCGCGCTGCCCTGCAACGAGGATTTTTTCCGGGCCGCCCGGGGGAAATACGGCGTGTCAGACGAATTCATGCTCTTTAACGGCCCGTTTTTCATTTACAGCTGGCCGGAAGGCGAGTATATTCACATGCGGAAAAACACCAATTATCATGCGCGGGATTCGGTCATTCCCTCTGCTTTCCGGCTGTATATTCGGGAGGAAAACGACCTGTCCCGCCTGACCGGCGGCGCTGTGGACGCGGCGGCCGTTTCCTTCTCCGAGCTGGAAACGCTGGACGAAACGTATGGGACGGTGCAGTTTTCCAATATTCTTTGGGCCATCCTGCCCAACCTGGAAAATCCGGCCCTTGCCAATCTCTCCATCCGCCAGGCGCTGGCCGCCGGAGTGGACCGGGAGGACCTTTCCGGTTATCTGGCGCAAAACCAGCAAATCGCCAGCGTTCCGGTCCCCCCAGCCGTAACGCTGGGCGGCGCTTCTTACCGGGAGCAGGCAGGCGATTCCGACGGGCTGGACGAATTGCCGTATACGGCCGCCGAACTGTTTCAAATCGGCCTGCGGGAGCTGGCGGCGGACGCGTCCCCTTCGCTGACCCTCATCTGTCCTGATTCCGATGGAATCCCCCTGCTGCTCAGCCAGCTGCAGCGCCAGTGGCGGGATACGCTGGGCGTGTTCATCAACATCGAACCGCTGGAACCGTCTGAACTGGATTCCCGCATTGCCAGCCGCGATTATGACTTGGCCCTTTGTCCGGTCAAGGCGTCTTATGACAGTCCGGAAGCGGTGCTATCCCAGCTTTACGGCGGGGAATCCCTCACCGGGTGGCAGAACGATCAGATGGCCGGCTACATGAATGGGGCCAAAAACGCCTCCACCGCCTCCGGTGTTCTTTCGTCCTACCGCTCCGCCGAACGGCTGCTGACGCAAAACGGCGTCGTCCTGCCGCTTTTTTACGAAACTTCCTACTACGTTACCGCGCCTTCGGTCACCGGACTGCGCTTTTCCCCCTTTGGCTGCCATGTCTCTTTTGCCGAGGGACGCAAGAAAGGCTGATTGCGGCGAAAAGGCCGCAAAAAGGCCCCGAAAGAGAACGCATCTCTTTCGGGGCCTTTCTTTGCAGAAAATCCCGGATTTATACCGGTTCGGCTTCTCCTTTTTTGGCAGAAAATGCCGCTTTCATGCTTTTTTCTCTTCTCACATACAAAAACCATCTGACGGTTCCGTAAATGGTGTTGACCAGCATGGCGAAGTCGTCAATCAACAAGCCGTAAGCGCCGGCGGAAATGTCCATGATAATATACAGCGCAGTGGTGATAAACCACGCGTACCACTGCTCGCTGTACCGCATCAGCAGCAAAACGCCGTTTACCATACCCATAGCGGAAGCAAACGCCTCCAGGTAGGAGGATTCGGCGCCGGGAATATTCATGGTAATGGAACCGGCTACAAGGCTGAAAACAACCACTCCTGCCATCACCAAAATTCCTTTTTTCCAGCCCAAAGATTTTACCTGCGTGAGATTTTCGTCCTGGGCGTCAGGATATTTGCTCCAGCGGATAAAGCTGATGATGTCAATGGGAATCCAGAAAAAGATGCAGGTCATGGCCAGGGTATACCATCCCAGCGCCAGGGCCAGCGCCACATAGGTTCCCTCGATGAAAACCAGGTCCACGATAAAATTCCATTTGCTCTGCTTGGCAATCAGCAATTCGCAGACCGGGTTGGCGATGACGTTAATCACCGAGCAGGCGATTAAAAAGGTACCGCCGGTGCTTTCCAGCATCATCTCGGGGAAAAAGATCGTAAATACTATGGCAAGCACCAGCACGGTCGCCAGATAGCCGATCTGATACGGGGTAAAGGATTTCAAAAAGCTTTTGCATTTTTCAAAGTTCGTTTTTTGATTCATTTTATTTTATAATTCCTTTCTCACGAAGAATCCCGGCAAGCTTTGGAAACGCCCGCAGCGGGTTGTTCCAGTAAATGTCCTCAAATTGGTCCGGGGTAAAAATCTGTCGGATGGTTTCATCGTACTCGCCGAAAGCGGACAGCGCAATCGGCGGGCAGAAATCCGTTCCGTAAAGGATCTGCCGGTAAGCGTCGGGATACTGGTGGATCGCGTGGTCATAGGCCGAAATGGTAGCTTCCACATCCTCCATGGCGCTGGCTCCCGGCTCAAAGGTTCCGCTGAAGTCGCTATACAGGTTGGGAACGCCGTGCATTGCCTGAACGCACTCGTCAAAGCGCGGGTCGTCCAGATGGGCAACGATAAAGTTGACATCCGGATAGGCAAGCGCTACGTTGCGCACATATTTCGCGTTGGAACCCTCCATATCGTCATCCGTGGGCAGATGCAGCGAAGGCAGCCCGGTATGATAGGTGACCGACAGGCCATACCGGCGGGCAAAATCATAAATGCACATCATTTTTTCATCGTCCGCCCGGCCTTTTTGATAGGTTAAAAAAATCTTTAGGCCTACCACCTTGCACTCCGGCCGCGCCAGCATCTTTTCTTCGATTGCCGACAGCTGGGGCAAAATTTCCTTGTGAATATCGATACTAGGGGATAAAAACAACCGCTCATCCGCCGCGGCTATCTGCCAGGATTCATCCGGCATCTGCGCGTTGGCAAACTGAGGCAGAAACTCCATGATGATGGCGTATCCTCCGGGGTTTTGATAATAAGCGTCTTTAATTTTCTGGTTTACAATGTGGGTGTGACAGTCTATTCTGCGTTGATTTTCCATTGTCCTCTCCTATTCTACCGTCCCTCAAAGCCGCCTTTTTTGTTGAAAGCGGTGCAGGGCCGGTTTCCTTTCACACAGCAAACCGACTTTATCACGGCGCGTTGATGCTTTCCAGCATCCGCATCATTTCAATCCTCACTTCATGTCTTTCCAAATCCTCATTGGAATAGTGGAACAGGTCCAGCCCGCCGATGGCAAAACCCTGGGACAGATAAAAACCAATCGCCGGCATGTTGCAGCTCTGGGTTTCCAGCACCAGCATCCGGGCCCCGGCCTTTTCCGCCACGCTGACGGCATGTCTCATCAAAACGGTGCCGGCTCCCGTTCTCCGAAACGGTTCCTCTACGAACAGGTTGGCCACCCGCATCCGGTTGTTCCATCTCTCCGGATTCAGTTCCAGATAGCCTGCAATTTGCTCCTCGTCATCCACCGCGGCAAACAGCATCGGCGCCGCCATGTGATCTTTCATCCAAGAGACTTCCAGTTCTTTCTCCACCGGGGCGTCAAACATCTTTTTGCGAAATTCTATCCGGCTCACGCCCCGTTCCTCTACAATCTGGACATCCAGATAGGAATCGGTCCGGTACCGAAACTGCCGTGTTCTCCCTTTCCAGGAATCGTCCAGCTTTACGATTCGATATGCCGCCATGCAGCTTCCTCCTGTTTTTTTGCAGCCTATTCTCCGATCAATGCCTTTACGGCCCGGGGGATATCCGCGGCGCAGGCCACTCGAATGTCCGCGCCGTCCACCTCATGGGGCAGATAGCCGTATTGACAGCCGATAAACGGCAGCCCGTTGTCCCGGGCCGCCTGCATGTCGTGATGGCGGTCCCCCACCATCACCGCTTTGTCCGGCCGGATTTTATCCAGCACCATCTTCAGGGTATCCGATTTGGTGCAGCCCGGTTCCGCTCCCTGCAGCCAGGTAAAATAGGGCGCCAGCCCCAGCGCGGACGCAATTTTACGCACATAACCATTGGTGCCGTTGGTGCACACGGCAAGAATATATCCCGCTTCCGACAGCTGACGGATCATCTGCGGCACCCCGTCAAAAGCGCCGTGATACCGGTCGATGTTGCGGTATTCCGCCTCGGCGGTCAGCGCCATAAATTCATCAAACCGCTCCATCGGCGCGCCGGGCAGAAGGCCCTGGTAGATCTGCTCGTCCACACAGCCCATCAGCCGCATCACCGTATCGTCATCCGCCTGGGCGCCGGCAAACTTTTGCAGCACCTCTTTGTAAGTGGGAATGATAAACAGCTCAATGCGGTTGAGGGTGCCGTCCATGTCGAATACGACCAGCTTTTTTTCCTTCATCACCGCACCTCTATTCTCCCAGGATAAACTGTTCCACAACCACCGCCACACCGTCCTCGTCGTTGGATACGGTCACATGGTCGGCAGCCGCCTTGACCGGCTCCTGCGCGTTGGCCATCGCCACGCCCAGGCCTGCAAATTCAATCATCGACCGGTCGTTAAAGCCGTCGCCGCAGGCAATCATCTGCTCGCGCTCCATTCCCAAATGCTCCAGCAGCTTGCCCAGCGAATAGGCTTTATCAATGTTTTTCGGCATGATTTCCAAAAAGAACGGCTCCGACCGCAGTACGCTCAACGTGTCTCCCAGCCGGGCCTTGACCTTCTTTTCCACCTCGGCCAGATACTCCCCGTCCTCGACCATCAGGCATTTGGTCACCGGAAAGTTGACAAAGCTCTTAAAATCCTCTACTTCCCGCACTTCCATCTTGTTGATGCGGGATTCCAGTTCCACATATTGGTCGTCCTTTTTGGGGGTGATGACCGTTTCCTCCAGATAGGTCATAATATTGGTCTTGTATTCCCGGGACATATCGTATAAAAGAGCGGGCATATCAGCCGGCAGCGTCTTTTGATAAATCACCTCGCCGGTCTGAGCATTGATGATCCGCCCGCCGTTGAAAGACAGGATGTAGCCGCCATACTCCTCCAGCTCCAGCTGCTTGGCCACCGGCATGATGCCGTAGGTAGGCCGCCCGGAGGCCAGCACGATTTTGACCCCTTTCTCCTGGGCTTTTTTTAACGCTGCCCGGGTGCGGGGGGTAATTTCTTTTTTCGAGTTGGTCAGGGTGCCGTCGATGTCCAGCACCAGGATTTTGTATTCCATAGCGACTCTCCATTCCTCTTTCCAAAATTTCGCAGACCAGTATAGCATATTTTCCCCGTTTCTGTCTATTTTTTGGGCGCAAAACTTGACATTTTTCTCCCGCTTTGTAGACTGAAAAGCAAGCGAGGTGAAAAACATGGTCCAGCGGGAGGATTTTTTTGAACGGGTATGGGAATTGGTAGCCGAAATCCCATACGGCCGGGTGGCAACTTACGGGCAGCTGGCAGATATGCTGGGCTATCCCCGGCACGCCAGACTGGCCGGTGCCGCCATGCACCACGCGCCCCAGGGCCTGCCCTGCCACCGGCACAAATCGCTGTATGAACTTTGAAAAAAA
>JABLTO010238192.1_pt1 | contig 18413 bp, 11 predicted proteins | sample 7160091 | NCBI WGS metagenome assembly JABLTO01 (sample SAMN14651225, study PRJNA627086) | human gut metagenome | isolation source: feces | host: Homo sapiens
GCAGATGGCGGAAAAGGCATCGCCTACGCTGCCAACGAATTGTGCGGTATTGCCTTAATTCGGCTGTTTCTGCTGTACAAAATCTGCCCCCGCCGAGTATCCTCGGCGGGGGCAGCGCATACATTCCCTACAGCTACAGCCTACGCTTACAGTACCCCCAGCTTTTCCAGGAAGCACAGCTTCAAATTCCAGGGGTCGATCTCCTTTAGCGCCTGCAAAGCCACCTGACTTTCCGCTTCCTTGCCAAGGCCTTTATAGCCCAGCGCCAGCAGCAGATTCGCTTCTGCAAGGTGCAGAGGCTTCACATCCAACTCAAAGGGCAGCGGCGAGGGCATGCCTACGCCGAAGTAGCCGTACAGGTGCGCGTTCTTCTTCTGCTCTGTGCCGGCTTCTACCATGCTGCGGAAAATGGCCTTGGCCTTGTCTGGTTCACCCAGCTTTTGCAGAGACAGCGCTGCAAAATAGGAAACCTCCGTTACCTGATTGGGCTGATTTGCGGCCTTCTGCCAGGCCTCACGCGCTTCGTCCGGCTTTCCCTGCGCTTCCAGCAGCAGGCCGGTATAGTAGTAGATGTTCGCTTCCTGAGCGCTGTAGTGACGGCCCTCACCGTAGTTCTGCGGATAGACCAGCGCCGTCTCAAACCAGCGCAGTGCCTCGTCCAGGTTGCCGTTCAACTGATCCTGACGGCCCCACATGGTGTACAGCCAGCCGTGCATGCGGGTCAGCTTGCCCTCGCCGCCCTCATAAATGTTGAAGCGCTTGGATAGCAGCAGCTCCCGGGCTTTTTCGAAGCGGCCCTCCTGCATGTACAGCACGATCATGTCTAGGAAACAGTCGTCCCGCTGGCGGGCCAGCGCCGCATGCGCTTCTAAGAAGGCCAGCCGATCCTTGACGGGCATGTTGATGTTTTTGTAAAGCTGCAGCAGCTCGTAAACGATGCGGGCGTTCTCCGGGGCAAGGTGCAGCGCCTTTTCCAGGCAGGCGCGGGCTTCCTCCTTTTCACCGAAGTGATCGTACAGCGCCTGGGCCAGATTACGCCAGGTGAAGGCATCGTCCGGGTTCAGGCGGGCGCTTTCCTCCCACGCGGTGCGGGCGGCGGCGTAGTTCATACGGTCATAGTACAGGCAGCCCAGGAGATATTGTGCCTGCCATGCATGGGGGAAGTACGCCAGCACGGCGATGTCCTCCAAACGGTTGGGGAAGCAAAGCTTCATCTCCGACGCTTCGAACGTACCGCCGGTCACATAGGCTTCGTAACAGGCCACCAGCTGATTCGGACATGTGCAGGTCTTTAGCACGCTGGCGGCCTCGGTGTTCAGGCCTGCGCGCATGAAGTCCAGCGCTGCGTCGATCACGTCCTGAGGACGGCTGCGGATGAATGCCTCCACCTCGCGGCCTGTCAGCAGCCACAGGGCATAGCGGGCATAGGTATCCTGGGGCGAGAGCGCCAGCACTTGATGCAGTTCCTCCTCATTGCGGGTCAGATAAGCCCGCAGGGTGTGCGCTGCCAGATGGCAGGCGTTGGTCACCAGCGCCTCGGTCAGATGCTCCACCGCCAGCGCACGATCCCCGCGCACACAGTCGATGCAGGCCATTTCATACAGGCAGGCGCAGCGCCAGCCGAACTGCCACGATGCGTCCGCAAACAGCTGATAGGCCACATCCAGATGGCCGCACAGCCGCTCCAGCCGCGCCTTTTGATAGATGGCCTCCGGGTCCATGGGATTGTCATTGCGCATTTTCAGCCGTGCAATAGCGCGATCCAGATAGGTGCGGGCGGCGGCAAAGTCGCCCTTTTCCAGCATGGAGCGGCCCATGGCAAGGTTGCAGCGCAGATCCTTGGGATCCCGCCGCAGGGCCTCCAGATAATAATCCTCGGGGACATAGGTGTGGTGCTTGTACTGTTCCAGATGCGCGCCGTGGAGATACAGCTCCTCCAGGCTGTCAATGTCCTTGGGCTCCGGAGGAATGGTGCGGGCCTTCGGCTCCTGCTTGCTGCCCTTGGGCGTGGGCTGATAGGAGACCAGCAGCTTGCCCGTGCTGTCCCGCAGCTCCACGCGAAGTGCCGTGCAGTTCACCCCGGCAGGCACGGCGCAGTGCTTGATGACGGGATGGTCGGGATCGATGCTCACCTGCTCCGTCAGCAGCACCTGATCGCCTGCGCGAACCGTCAATACGGCGTTTTCCCGGCGGGAGGTGGCGATGCAGCCAACGGTCAGGGTACCGTCCTTTCGCTCGAAGGAAAGCGCTGCTTCGCGGGTGGCGTTTGCCGTGGGGCCAATGCCGCGGGTGGGGTACCATACCTGGGTGAAGGTCTTCGTTTCTCCTGGCATGATGTAGGTGAAGTCCGGCTGATTATCGGTGAACACGCCAGTCATCAGCTCAATGTAGCGGTCGCCGTTGTCCGTCAGGTTGGCGCACCAGGCGCGTCCGAAATCGCCGTCGCCCCAGGTCCACATCTTCTTGCCCACGGAATAGTGATGATCCGCCACGGTGACGGTGCCAGCGTCCGCCGCAAAGTCATAGCCACCCAGAAAATCCATGTTGCTTTGTCCGCGCATGATCATCACCGACGTGGGCAGCTTGATGTTGGAGAACCAGGTTGCGTCCGTGCCTTCGCCGTAGTCGAAGGGGCGGGCCGTGTGGAACACGCCCTTCATCACAGGGAAGGAAATCACCGCGCGGCGGTCATGGTCATTGCCCCATTCCACATCCGGCGGGAAGGTCGCCTTGTAATCCCTGTGAACGCGGACTGCCAGGTTGTTCCACCACATGAAGGGCAGGGGCGCGTCCGTGGGATTGTACACAACGGCCTTGGCCTCCACCACCGAGGAGCCGGGATATACGGTGATGCCCACGGCGGCGCGCATGCGGTGGAAGGGCTCTGCTTCGCCCATCCAGCAGGTCTTGGAGCCGTCGGCGTTCTCCTGCAGGGTGGCTTCAGTGGGCATGAAGGTGGTGGGACGGTGATGCTGGGGCCAGTTGAACTCCACGCCGCCGGACACCCACGGCCCAGCCAAACCGACCATGGCGGGCTTGATGCACACATTCTTATAAATAAACTCATAGCCGTTGCTCTTTTGCACCGCGCCGTGAATTTTGCCGCCCAGCTCCGGCAGCAGCTCCACTTCGATGTATTCGTTGGAGAGTGTGATCATGTCGTAGGGCTTTTCCACCGGCTCGTTGCTCAGCCGATCGGTGTAGGGAATAGGATAGACCCGGCCCGTTGCGCCCTGATAGGCTTTCTTTTCCAGAAAGAAGGGCAGCTCGTTGGGGGCGGCAGGCTCATAGGTGGGCAGCATCCGCTGCTCCCGTTTCATTTCCACAGCCATGGTTCATGCGCTCCTTTGCATTCGCCGCTGCCGCACGTGCAGCGACGTTTTTTCGTTTTGCTTGCTTTTACCATAGCACAGTGCGGAAGCCCCTGCCATAGCAATCATGGCATCCTTGGACAAAACGGCCCACAAAATGCTTGCGTTTCGCTGCTGCGTCGCGTATACTGAGCGCAGCAAGGGAGGAAGGACGCATGGAAAATCTCACGCTCAGCGGTATTGTGCTGGCCCATCACTTTATTGCGCCCCCCGGCTGGGTCAGCGATGAATATGCCTTTGTGCGGCAGCATCACGGCATTGTCTACGTTCTCAGCGGGGCGGCGGAGTACCGCATGGGCAGCGGCGAGACGCTGTTGGTGCGGGCCGGGGACTGCCTGTATGTCCCGCGCGGCACGGTCTATGTCACCCGGTGCAGCGGCGCGGAGAGCTTTGTACACATGACCGTAAACTTTGACGTAGTGGGCAACGGTCGGCTTTTCCCTGTGCCTACCCGGCTGCGGTTTCATACCGCCACCCGCTTTGAGCAGTTGTTCTCCACGCTGGTGCGGCACTGGACGACCCGGCATCCCTATTACCGGGAGCGGTGCATGGGGCTGTTGTACGAAATGGCCTACCTAATGCTGCGGGAGGCCAGCGCCATGCCGCGCCCATATTTGGAAAAGCTCCAGCCTGCCCGCGCCTATCTGGACGCACATTTCTGCGAGGACTTTCCGCTGGAGCAGCTTCCGGGGCTGTGCGGGTTGTCCGCAACGTATTTTCGGCGGCTGTTCCGCCGGGTGTTTCATGAAACGCCTGCGGAGTACCGCACCCGGCTGCGCATGGCGAAGGCGTCCGATCTGCTGCTCAGTGGCGTGTACAGCATGGAGCAATGCGGTGCGCTGTGCGGCTACAGCGACCCGGCCTATTTCAGCCGCATGTTCCGCAAGGCCATGGGGCAAAGCCCCTCGCAGTTTTTGAAAAGTCACAAGGAGGAACGTCCTGGTGATGCCTGACCCGTCCTCGGAACCGGCCCCTTTTTTGTGATTCGGATGCAGATATTGCCCAGATGTCCAGATGTGATTGACGAATCTCCTTGCGTTCATTTATAATCTGGTCAAATATTGGACACTTTGCGCGTAAGCATGCGTACAGGAAGCATCCAAAGGAGGCATTTTTATGGGAGAGGTTTGGAGCAAGGAACGGGTCTGGGCCTGGTATGACGACCACAATTGGCTGCGCGGCTGCAACTTCATGAGCAGCGACTGCGCCAACCGCATCGACCAGTGGCAGGAGGAGGGCTTTGAGGAACGCCTGAAGACGGCGGACGAGGAGCTGGCGCTGGCAGCGGAGACGGGCTACAACACCATCCGCATCATTCTGGAATATTTTGTGTGGGAAAAGCAGCACGACGGCTTCATGGAGCGCTTTGACCGCTATCTGGAGACTGCGTGGAAGCATGGCATCTCCTGCATGGTGGTGCTGGGCAACGACTGTATGCAGCCTAAGGAGTTTACCAAGCCCATGACCCTGGGACCCCAGCACTATGACTGGGGCTATCACGGCGGTCGGAAAAAGAGCCAGCATAGCCAGTTTCCCGGCATGGGCTATCACCTGCTGGATGAGCCGGAGCTGGCCCTGCGGCACTATGACTGGGTGCGCGAGATCATCGAGACCCATAAAAACGACGAGCGCATCTGCATGTGGGACATCTACAACGAGGTCGGCAACGCCAAGCGCGATCAGGCCACCATGCCCCATTTGAAGAAGTTTTTTGAGATCGCCCGGGAGATCGACCCCATCCAGCCTCTGACCTGCTGCGTGTGGCGGCTGCCTGCGGATCGGCATCAGCCCTTCAGCGAGATCGAGCAGTTTGCCCTGGCAAATTCCGATATTATCTCCTACCACAATTACGGCACCTATGAAAGCAACATTCAGCAGATCAAGCGGCTGAAGGAGACCTACGGCCGCCCCATCGTCAACACGGAATGGCTGGGCCGCTGCCTGCACAACACCGTGCAGGAGATGTTCCCGCTGTTCTATCTGGAAAAGATCGGCTGCTACAACTGGGGCTTTGTGGCGGGCAAGTATCAGACCTATGAGCCGTGGGAGGGTCTGTGGCAGCGCTATGAGAAGGATCATAACGCGGACATCGACTTTACCAAGTGGTTCCATGACCTGTATCGGCCCAGTCATCATCCCTACGATCCAAAGGAGATCGAGATCATCCAGCGCTACAGCCGCATGGCGGATGAGGACTTTGCCGCGGCACAGGCGAAAAAACAGAAATAAAAGAACCGCAGAATGGAGCGCTGCCACATGCAAGCGGCGCTCCATTTTCGTCATGCTGCCGGATTTTGCCCAAGCAGGAAGCATACCCTGAAATTTACAAAATATACCAGATTATGGATGGCCTTGCCGAAAGCGCTATGCTATAATCTGCGCAGAGATACGAAGAGAAACTGCATGAAGGGAGCGAGCCTTTTGCTGCATACCGTTCATTTATCCGCGCACGGATACGAGGCCGACATTCTGCCGGAGCGCGGCGCGAACCTGGCAGCCCTGACGCGCCCGGCGCTGGGGCTGTCCTCGGTGCGCACCCCTGCGTCTTTGGAGTCGTTTACAACGGAGAATCCTTATTTGTGGGGCATTCCGATCCTGCTGCCGCCCAACCGCATTTCCGGGGCGCAGTTCACCTTTGAGGGACGCACTTACCGCTTTCCGATGAACGAGCCTGCCATTGGCAATTTCATTCACGGCATGCTGCATGAAACACCCGTCCCCTGTGTGGAGCAGGCGGCGGATCACGCGGTGTTCCTGTTCCGCGCCACGGCAGAGCAGCCCTACATGACGTTTCCCCATGCCTTCACCCTGTGCATCGCCTTTGCGCTGGAGGAGGACGGGCTGCATCAGCGCATCACCGTGACGAATGATTCCACGCAGAACATGCCCTTTGCGCTGGGATTTCACACCACCTTCGCGCTGCCCTTTGTGCAGGGCGGGCGCGTGGAGAACGTGCGGCTGAAATTAGGCGTGGCAGAGGAGATCGTGCGCAACATGGATACCTTCCTGCCCACGGGCGAGGTCATTGCAGCTTCGCCCCTGCGGCAGGCCTTGCTGCAAGGGACGCTTCAGCCCTGCATGCACACCATCAGCCGCCACTTTGCCATGGACGCCAGCCGGGAGATGCGGCTGACGGACGCGGTGCGCGGGGTGCAGTTGATCTATCGCGCCCAGCCGCCCTATGCCTACTGGATGCTGTACAACGGCGGCAGAAAGGATCTCCTCTGCGTGGAGCCGCAGAACTGGGTCAACAACTGCCCCAACGCGCCCTTTGACCGGGAAAAGACGGGGTTCCAGTTCCTTACTCCCGGCGAAAGCCGCACCTATGAAACGCAGCTGACGCTGACCACCTGCTGACACATCTGCGAAAGGAGTGCTCCCCATGACCCACAAAAAGAAGCTGTATTCCCTGCTGGCGATCCTGCTGTCCGTGACGCTGCTGGTCACGGGGATCATCAGCGCATTGATTTTGTGGCTGGCCCAGCGCTCCACCAGCAACTTTGAGAATTTTCTGATCGAGAGCCGTCAGCAGGAGCTTTCCTCTGCCGTACAGTCCTTTTCCTCGGATGTGGAGCGGCTGACGCTGCTGATGGTCAATGAGCTGAGCGACAGCACCCTGGCGCGCCTGCAGCTTTACTATGACAGCAGCATCTTCAATTACAGCTATCTGGGACAGGCGCAGCTGGTGCAGAAGCAGATTAACATCATTCAGAATTCCATGGCCTTTACCGAATCGGTGGAGGTCTACATGTCAGAGTCCAAGCGCGGGGTGAACTGGTTCTCCATCTTCCCGGTAAGCGAGAACGACTTTGCAGCCCTGCGCGCCACCCTGAACGGCGGCACCTCCGGCACCAGCCTGAAGGACGGCAAGCTGCGGCTGATGTTCAGCAAAGCGCCGCTGGACAGCGCCGTACCCCATAACGCTATCATTGTCGCCACCATCGTTCCCCGGGCGCTGTATGCCTATCTGGTGAAGTATCTGCCGGACACCAGCTATGCCCGCATGGCGGTGTTCACCACGGTGGACGGCATGGAAGCCCCCTTTGCCATGAACAGCGGACTGACTGCAGAAGCCTGTCAGGGCATTGGCCAGGCCATTCACGGACAGGAAAGCGGCTATCTTCGCTATAGTCTGGCAGACGGGGATTATCTGCTGACCTTTCAGAAGATCCCCTCTGCGCCGCTGACGCTGTGCCAGATGACTCCCATGCGCCTGATCTCTGAGCAGATGCAGGAATATCGCCGCATGATCGTGCTGGTGTGCGCCGTCAGCATTCTGGTGATGCTGGGGCTTTCCCTGTTTCTGTACCACATGGTGCATAAGCCGGTGGCGAAGATCAACGACGCGCTGGTACAGGTGGGCCGGGGCGAGCTGTCCGTGCGACTGACGGACGCGCGCAGCCGCGAGTTTCAGGCGATTTACGACCAGTTCAACCAGATGACTGTGCGCCTGCAGGAGCTGATCGACCGGGAATACACGCTGAAGCTGCTTAACGCCAAGAGCGAATTGAAGCAGCTGCGCTATCAGATACGTCCGCACTTTTTGTACAACACCTATTTCAACCTGCGGGCGCTGCTGCAAAATGAGGAATATGATGTGGCAGAGCAGATGATGGACGTGCTGGGCCGCTACCTGCGCTACATCACCACCTCCGGGCGGGATGAAGCGACGCTGCGGGAGGAGCTTGAACATGCGGCGGCTTATATGGAGATCCAGAAAATGCGCTTCGGGGCGCATTTGGAGACGCGCATGGAGCCTTACCCGGAAAGCTGCGCCGGGAAGCTGGTACCCCGCATTATCGTGCAGCCCCTGATTGAGAATGCCTTTGAGCATGGCATCCGCGACATGAAGGACACGGGTATGATCGCCGTGGGCTTTGCCTGCGACGCGCAGCAGCTTTCCATTTTTGTGGACGACAACGGGCCGAATGTCTCCGATGAGTTGCTGGAACGCACTCAGGCCATACTGGATGCGGAGGACTATGCGCCGCAGTCTGACTCGGTGGCGCTGAGCAACATTCACCGGCGCATTCGCATGCTGTTTGAGCCGGGCAGCGGGCTGTATATTTCCCATTCGCCCCTGGGGGGCTTCCGTTCCGAGATTCGCATGATTGGAGAGAAGAAGTATGTTGCGGATGATGATCGTTGACGATGAGGCGCGGATCGCCGACGCCATCTATGACCTGATGGACGAGCATTTTGAGCTGGAGCTGTATCGGTGCTATTCTGCGCAGGACGCGCTGAAAACGATCGCCGCCATGCGCTTTGATATTGTCATTACCGACGTTTCCATGCCGGGGATGAGCGGGCTGGAGCTGCTGAGCCGAACGCAGGCTATCTGGCCCAAGTGTCATTTTCTGATCCTGACGGCATACGACAACTTCAGCTATGCTTATGAAACGCTGCGGCACGACCGCGTGGACTATCTGCTGAAGCTGGAAAGCTATGATACCATCTGCGCCTGCGTGGAGAAGAAGCTGCGGGCTATCACCACCGAGCGGGAGAAGGAGGAGCAGCTGCAATATTACGGCAGCTACAAGCAGCAGGTGGAGGCTTCCATGTGCCACTATTTCCTCAAGCGGATGATCTTGCAGGGCATTCCGCTGCCGGATCAGCGGGACTTGGATCAATTCTCCGTGCCGATTCGGCTGGATGCGCCGGTGGTGCTGGCGCTGCTGGCCATGAGCGATCAGAATCCCCTGACGAACAGCCGCAGCTCGGTAGACCTTCAGGAAACGCTGCTGACCCAGCTGCGCACCTATGGCCTGCGTTGCCTGAGCTATCTTTCCACCGGCACCATGCTGCTGGTGATGCAGGTGGACACAGACAGCGACCTTGCGGGCGACATGGCGACCTATGCCCGCACGGTGCTGGAGGCGCTGCCCCAAAACGTGGAAAACGCCACGGAGCTGCATCTGGCGATTCTGTGTGCCGATGCGCCGGTGAACTGGGCACAGGCGCATACGCTGTATCAATACGCCGCCGTGCGGCTGGAAAAGCTGCGCAATGACAGCGGCTTGGCGCTGCTGGATACCGCGGATGCACTGCGTTCCGCGCCTCAGGAGCTGGCCTTTCCCAGCATGGAGGAGCTGAGCATGCTGTGGGAAATGGTGAAGTGCGGCAATATTGATGCGTTCCGTCAGGTGTTTTTGGAGCATGTGCAGGGGATCGACACGCCTGCGGCCCTGCCGCCGCACGTCCGCGCCGCTGTAAGCTATCTGATACTGGAGGCCAGTCGCCTGTATGGCGAGGGCGACCCGGCGGCCTATGACGCGTTGCTGAAGGACAAGGAGTATGCCTCCCTGCGGGACTGGGTGGACGCGCTGGCGGAGGAGCTGAACCGTCTGCGCCAGCGACGGGAGGCTTCCCGGGAATCCCGCGATGCATGGCTTATCGTGCGTATCGATCAGTACATTGAGCAGCACTATGCGGAGGATCTGACGCTGACGCTGCTGGCGAATGAGATGCACTACAGTCCCTCGTACATTTCGCGCTTTTACAAGGCGGGGACGGGAACCAATCTGATGACGCACCTGTATAACGTGCGCATTCAAAAGGCCCGGGAGCTGCTCAGCGGCAGCAACGATAAGGTATCGGACATCGCCGCGAAAACAGGCTTCTGCTCCACCAAATATTTCAACCGGGTGTTCAAGAAGGTGACGGGCATTTCGCCTGTGCAGTATCGCCGGGAAAGCACGGCCCAGGGATAAACTTGGGACGTTCACCGCAACAGCAGGGCCTAAAATTACTCAAATGGTAAAAAGAGGGCCTGAAACGACAAAAATGTAGGGTTGTATGACGGAATGCTTCCCGATACAATAGCAGTAAAGAAAGTCCTTCCCCGGAACGGGAGGTTGGGAAGGCGCTTCAATATTTTTCTTGAAGGAGGTTTTTCCATGAAACGGTTCCTATCTCTGGTGCTGGCGCTTTGCCTCTGCCTGACCGCCGCCACGGCGCTGGCTGTGGACGAGCATGACAAGGATTACTTTGACACGCAGGTTCAGCTGCTGGCGGACAACCTGCAAAAATTCTTTGAAGAGCAGTATGGCGAGGGCGCGCTGGTGGCTCCCTATGACGAGCCTGTGGAAGTGACCATCGTCAACTACTACAACACCAACCTGGAAACCAACATGGCGACCTGGAACGAGTGGTGGGGCGAGACGCTGGAAAACAACCGCTATGTGGCGGCGGCAGAAAAGGCCCTGAACATCAAGATCAAGTACCTGTGGCTGAAGAACGACGCGGATAAGGGCTATGTGAACCAGCTTCGCTATGCCATCACCGCTGGGGAAATTCCCGACATGTTCATTGTCACCAACCAGAACGACCTGATCCAGCTGGCGGAGTCCGAGCTGATCATGCCCGTGGACGACGTGGTGGAAAAGTACTTCACCACCTGGGACAAGGAAATTCAGAACTCCGACGGCGGCATGCTGTACGAAATGGCCACGTATGACGGTCAGTGCTACGGCATCCCCTGCAACATCTCCGACACGGATACCTTCTCCTACATCTGGCTGCGCAAGGACTGGATGGAGCAGCTGAGTCTGGAAGCCCCCAAGACCATGGACGACCTGAAGAACATCATGCTGAAGTTCCAGGAAGCCAAGCTGGGCGGCAAGGACAACACCTACGGCCTGATGATCGATAAGGATCTGTACTATTCCACCCGCGGCCTGTTTGCCGGCTTCAGTGCGTATCCCGAATTCTGGGTCAAGGGGGAGGACGGCTCCCTGGTATGGGGCGGCACGCAGGAGAATGTGAAGCAGGCGCTGGCGTACCTGAACGAGCTGTACACCGCCGGACTGCTGGACAAGGAATTCATCACCCAGTCTGGCACCGACGCCAAGGCCCTGATGCTGAACAGCCAGGTGGGCGTGATCTACGCCGGACACTGGCTGGCCCATGACCTGCAGAAGCTGCATGACAGCGATCCTAACTCCGACTGGATCTGCGTACCGCTGCCTTCCCAGACCGGCGCGCCCGTGGAGCAGTACCTGACTCCCAACAAGCGCGGCTGGATCGTCATCAACAAGGACTATGAGCATCCCGAGGTCGCGGCAAAGATCCGTGCGCTGTGCACCTTCGCGGCGCAGGGCGGCATCTGCGACGGTACCTGGTGGTTCTCCAACGACCAGGCGCAGATTCTGGAGCCCTTCCAGGCCAGCGTTTCCTCCTGGGATAACTACAACACCTACCTGAACCTGCTGGAATGCTATGACAAGGGCGGCGACACCTCTGTGCTGCGCGCCAAGGCCGTGACCTACTGGAACAACCTGACCACCGGCGGTTCCATTTGGGCCTGGGAGCATATGTTTGGCAACGGCGCGTACACCCCCATGGTCATCCTGCGTGACGCCATCGAAAACGAGCGTATCCACTACGACGGCTTCCTGGGCGCACAGAATGAATTCATGCAGGACCGCTGGAGCACCATCAAGGATGAGCAGCTGACCGCCTTCACCAAGATCATCATTGGCGAAGTGAGCGTGGACGAGGGCTTTGACTACTGGCTGAAGACCTTTGACTCCATGGGCGGCACGCAGATCACCAACGATGTGAACGCCTGGTACACCGAGTCGCAGGCAAGCAAGTGACCCTTCCTTTTATCGGGCTGTGCCGATCGCCTCGGCGGTCGGCACAGCCCCCTTTTTATCAAAAAACAGCAAATAACAGCGTGGAGGATGCAATTATGACAACAAAAGCAGTCGCGGGCCGCGCAAAGCGGAGAAAATTCAGCGGGTATGAAATACCCCTGCACCTGATGCTTGTCCCGGGCATCATCATCACGTTCATCTTCCACTACATCCCTCTCAGCGGACTGATCATTGCCTTTCAGCGCTTTATCCCCGCCAAGGGGCTGTTTGGAAATCAAAAATGGATCGGGCTGCAAAACTTTGAGTACATTTTTTCCATGCCCAACACCATGAATGTGCTGACCAATACGGTGATCATCGCCGGGGCGAAGATCGTGCTGAATCTCATCATCCCCATTACTGTGGCGCTGATGCTGAATGAATTGCAGCATTCCAAGCTCAAGCGCACCATCCAGACGGTCATTTACTTCCCGCACTTTCTCAGTTGGATCATTTTCGGCTCCATCGTGATGGATCTGCTCAGCCCGCAAAACGGCATCGTCAATAAGATGTTGAACGCACTGGGCATAGACTCCATCTATTTCCTGGGCGACAACCGCTACTTCCGTCAAACGATCATCTGGACGGACGTGTGGAAGAACTTCGGCTATGGCACCGTGGTGTACATGGCCTCCATCACCAGCATTGACCCTTCGCTGTATGAGGCCGCGTCCATCGACGGCGCGAACCGATGGCAGCAAACCTGGCACATCACGCTTCCCGGCATGCGCATGATTATTGTGCTGATGATGGTGCTGAGCCTGGGCAACGTGCTGAACGCCGGCTTCGATCAGGTCTATAACATGTACAGCCCCATTGTGTATCAGTCGGGCGACATTATCGATACCATGGTTTACCGTTTGGGCCTCGAAAACGCAAAATACGGCCCAGCAGCTGCCGTGGGCATCTTCAAATCCGTGGTCTCCATGGTGTTCATCTCCGCATCCTATTACGTAGCGGACCGGTTCTTTGATTACCGCCTGTTCTAAACAGACGAGAAGGGAGCGTATTCCATGCTTTCAGCTGTAAACAAGCCCACGAGAAACCGCATTCAGGAAAGCACCGGGCGCAAGGTGTTTCGGGTGGTCAATGTCATCGTCCTCATTCTGCTGGCGCTGATCTGCCTGCTGCCCTTTGTAAACGTCATTGCCATTTCCTTCAGCGACAGCTTTTATGTGGACAGCAACCAGGTGTATTTCTGGCCCAAGGGCTGGACCACCAGCGCCTATACCTACATCCTGACCCGCGCCAGCTTTTGGAGCTCCTTCCGCACGTCCATTCTGCGTGTGCTGCTGGGCGGCAGCTTAAATCTGTTCTTCATCATCCTGACGGCCTATCCGCTGTCCAAGAGCAACGACAAGCTGCACTTCCGCAATGTGTACACCTGGTATTTCTTCATTACCATGCTAGTCAGCGGCGGCATGATTCCTAACTATCTGCTGATTGCAAAGCTGGGTCTGCGGGACAGCATCTGGTCGCTGGTGCTGCCGGGTGCGCTGCCGGTGTTTAACCTGGTACTGATGCTCAACTTTTTCCGTCAGGTGCCGACTGCCCTGGAGGAAGCAGCGCTGATCGATGGCGCGGGTCATCTGCGCACCCTGGTGCAGATTTATCTGCCGGTGTCGCTGCCTGCCATCGCCACCATTACGCTGTTCTGCATCGTCAGTCACTGGAACGCCTGGTTCGACGGCATGATCTACATCACCAGCCCTTCGAAGGTTCCCATGCAGACGTATCTGCGCAGTGTGCTGATCGACATGAATATGGCGGATATGTCCGCCGACGACTATGAGTTGTACGCCACCCTGGCAAACCGCACGGTGAAATGCTCACAGATCATCGTGGCGACCATTCCAATCCTGTGCGTGTACCCCTTCCTGCAAAGGTATTTTGTCAGCGGCATTGTGCTGGGCAGCGTGAAGGGCTAAGGAGGAAGCATAGCATGCAAAAGGTACTTGTGACGGATGAATGGCGAATGCTCCCGACCTATGCCTCCATGCCCGCCGAGGAGCTGCCCATGTTTGCCGAGAACCGGGTGCATCAGCGCTCCAGCGGCAATCCCTATCCCTGCAAGATCGTTGCGCAGGTGGATCGGCAGCACCGGGAGGAGCGTCCCTTCCGCGTCATTACGCTGGAAAACGAGTATTTGCGGCTGGAACTGATGCCTGAGCTGGGCGGGCGCATCTACGCGGCGCGGGATAAGCGCACGGGCTATGACTTTTTCTACCGGCAGCATGTAATAAAGCCTGCGCTGATCGGCCTGCTGGGCAACTGGATCTCTGGCGGCGTGGAGTTCAACTGGCCCTGCCACCATCGCCCCAGCACCTTTATGCCTGTGGATGTGTCCATTGAGGAGGAGTCGAGCGGGGCCGTCACCGTCTGGATGAGTGAGAACGAGCCGCTTGATCGCATGAAGGGCATGGTGGGGATTCGTCTGGCCCCCGGCGAGGCCAGGTTCGATACCCGGATGAAGGTCTATAACGGTACGCCCTCACGGCACTCCTTTCTGTGGTGGGAGAACGCTGCCGTGCCGGTGAACCCCCAATACCGGCTGATCTTTCCGCCCGATGTGCATTATGTGCAGTTCCATTACCGCAAAAACGTAACCACCTATCCCGTGGCCTCGGGGGTATATAACGGCATCCGCATGGGTGACGGCGTGGATATTTCCTACCATAAAAATACCCATCAGCCTACGTCGTATTTCTGTGCCACGTCGAAGTATGACTTCTTCGGCGGCTATGACGAGGGCAAGCGCTGCGGCGTTGTGCATGTGGCGGATCGTCACGTCAGCGTGGGCAAGAAGATGTTTACCTGGGCGTATCATCAGCTTTCCCACAGCTGGGAACGCGCCCTGACCGACACGGACGGCGCGTATGCCGAGCTGATGGCAAGCAGCTATTCCCTGAATCAGCCGGACTTTGCCTGGCTGATGCCCTATGAAAGCAAGGAGTTTTCACAGCTGTGGTATCCTATCGGGGATGTGGGAACGCCCCTATGCGCCTGCGCGGAAGCGTCCTTCTCGGTGGAGGCAGGCATGCTGAAGGTGCAGTGCACCGTACCGCTGGCGCATGCCCGCCTGACGGTCAACGGCGAAGCGCATACGCTGGACGCTGACCCGGAGCATATTTTCACGCTGCCGCTGGCGGAGGAGCTGCGCTCCTTCTGTTTGACGGATGAAACAGGCCGGGAGCTGCTGCACTACGAAAAGTCTGTGGAGCAGGTGCTGCGGGAGCTGCCCGCCACCATCCCGGATAATCCGACGCTGGATCAGCTCAAAACGGCACAGGAGCTGTATTTGCTGGGTGTGCATGTGGAGCAGTACCGCGATCCGGCGATTCGTCCCGCCGCCTATTGGCGGGAAGCGCTGCGCCGGGAGCCTGATCATCTGCTTTCACTGATCGCCATGGCAAACAACGAGCTGGCGCGCTTCCACCCGGAAAAGGCCTGGGAGCTGGCACAACATGCCTGGCGCGTTGTCACCGTGCGCAATTTCCACCCGGAAAGCGGCGAGCTGGACTACCTGCGCGGACGTATTCTGGAAACGCTGCATCGGCCCGAGGAAGCGCTGGACGCATATTTGCAGGCTGCCTGGGCGCAGGATGTGCGCTCCCGGGCTATGACCCGCGCTGCGATGGTGGAGCTGCGGCTGTCCCGGTGGCATGATGCGCTGGCGCATGCAGAGGAAGCGCTGCGTCAGCATGCGCACAACGAAACAGCGATGCTTACGCAAATTGTGGCCCTGCGCCATCTGGGTTCGCCGCAGGCAGAAACGGCACTGGCAGCGGCAGAAGCCTTTGACCGCTTGAATGTGACGCTCCGCGCCTTGAAATACGGTGCAGCCCCGGCGCTGTATGCAACGCTGCAAAGCGATCCCTGCCAGTCTGCGCTGGACATGGCGCAGGACCTGACTGATTTTGGAGAAGCTGCACTGGCGGCGGAAATCCTTGGCGGCCTGCCACAGCCCTGCGCCATGACGGCCTATGTGCGCGGCTTCCTGACAGGGGATACGGCGGTGTGGATGCAGGCGACCAAGCTGCCGATCGGCATTGCGTATCCGCTTCGTCCGCTGGAGTATCAGGCGCTGACGGCAGTCATTGCGGCAAACCCGCAGGATGCCGCGGCGCTGAACCTGCTGGGTTGCCTGATGTATCACACGGAGAATTATGAACGCGCTGCGGCGCTGTGGGAACAGGCTATAGAGGCTGATCCTGCGCAGTACATGGCGTATCGTAATTTGGCAGCAGCGTATTACAGCCATTTGGGCCGCCCGGAAAAGGCGCTTCCCTTGTTGGAAAAGGCACTGGCGCTGCATCCCGGCGATGGTCAGCTTGTATGGGAAAAGGGCTATTTGATGACCCGGCTGCATGACGCGCCGCTGGACACCGCTGCGTTTCTGGCAGCTTCAGGCATCATGCGGGAGGACGTGACGCTGGAGCGCTGCCGCGCGCTGAACCTTGCGGGACAGCACGCGCAGGTGCTTGAGCTGATGGCCTCCAGGCAGTTTGTTCCCTGTGAGGGCGGTGAGCATGCCGTTGCCGAGCAGTATATGTTTGCCCATCACGCGCTGGGACGCAGAGCGATACAGGCTGGCGATCTTCAGACGGCGCTGACGCATTTCCTGGCGGCACAGCATTTGCCGGAAAACCTGGGCGCGGGCCTGTGGAACGAAGTGCTGCTGGTGCCGCACCAGTATTTCGAGGCGATCTGTCGGCAACGTTTGGGCGATGAGGACGGCGTGCAGCGGCTGTTTGCGCACATCCTGCTGCTGAAGGTGGACTATTTCTCCAACATGCATTTGCCGGAGCTGCCCTGCTGGCAGGCGATGGTGCTGATGCGTACAGGCCGGGAGCCGCAGGCGCGGGAGATGCTGGCAGCACATGCGCGACAGCAGGAGCAGGCAGCATCTGCACGGGATGCAGGCTATTATAAGACGACGCCCTTCTTTATCTCGTATATGGAGCCTGCTGAGAAGCTGCGCCGCGCGGGCTGCGACTGGCAAAAGGCCATGGCCTGCTGGGCCAGCGGGGACGCAGTGCGGGCCGCAGAGCTTGCAAAGGCTGCTTTGGCTGGAGAGCCTGCGAATCTTTATGCAACGCTGATCGCGGATGGGGTGTAAATGAAAAAAACGGAACCAGGTGCAGTGAAATGGAAGAACAACTGCATCTGGCGATGTCACTTAGAGCGTGTTCACATTAAAAAATCAAAAATCATAGCGAACAGGATAAAACCAGCAAAAACAATATCGAGTTTGTCATAGCGAGTAAAGACCCTCCGAAAGCGTTTGATTCTTCGAAAGAAACGCTCGACCTCGTTTCTGCGTTTGTAGCGTATCCTGTCATACTCCCATGGATTGATGCGATTCTTCTTCGGCGGAACGACCGGATTGTACCCCGGTTTCTTGGCTACAGCGCACATTTTGTCCCCCTCGTACGCACGATCCATGTTGCTCCTCCGGAGAGCGAAAAACTGATAGCCGATCGGTCAGATGCGGTAACCATATGAATCTTCGTGGTAAATCCTCCGCGTGATCTTCCAATCGCCTGTTTTCCTCATAGTCCTTTACTGTCAATAGCGTGAACACGCTCTAGTTTATGACAGAAATAAAACTGCCTTCCGTGGATACCACGGAAGGCAGTTAGTTGGCTTATTTCCATTTCTCATCCCTAGCCCGCGGAAGATCCTGCACTTCTTTTTTGGTTGCCGGGCGAATGGAAGGTCTGCTCTGATCGTCCGTTTTGCCGCAGTCTGGGCAACGGTCAGGCAGCGACGCTGCTCCAAAGCCATTTTTTATTGAAAACCTGTCGCTACCGTGATAAAATATTTACATGCTACTGTCGTGTTGTGCCTGTGCCTTTCCAAGGGCTTTTTAAAAGCTTTTGTGCGGTATTGGGGATTGCGAAGCAGGACGCACGCAAATCATAGCGGCATCATTTCCGCGGGCGGGTTCTGCAGAGCACACGCTTGCGGGCGGTGATGTACGATAAGTGAGCCATAGCAGCTTTGACGAAAAACGGCAGCCGTCCAAGAATTGTGAGGAGAATGATTTGATAAACAAAAGAGCATTGTGCCGCCTTTTTTCTGTGCTTACGGTACTGGTGATGGGGCTGTCTCTGCTGACCGGATGCAGCATAAAAAGTACAGAACGGGCACAGGAGCAGGAAGACGCTCAGACCATTCAGGTATATCTGTGGACCAATAGCCTGTACGAAACCTATGCACCTTATATTCAGTCGCAGCTGCCGGACGTGAATGTTGAATTCATCGTAGGCAACAACGATCTGGATTTCTACAAATTTTTGCAGCAAAACGGCGGTCTGCCGGATATCATCACCTGCTGCCGGTTCTCGCTGCACGATGCCGCCCCCTTGAAGGACAGCCTGATGAACCTTGCCACCACCAACGA
>JABLTO010156435.1_pt1 | contig 18407 bp, 13 predicted proteins | sample 7160091 | NCBI WGS metagenome assembly JABLTO01 (sample SAMN14651225, study PRJNA627086) | human gut metagenome | isolation source: feces | host: Homo sapiens
CAAAAATATTGATAAAATAATTTTAAATTTATTTTCATAATAACAAAAATAGCACCAACTTAAAGAATGCATAATTCCTTAAGTTGACGCCATTGGGGCTTTATACACTTTTTTAGGGTAAAATTTATTTTCTCTTTTAAATTTTTATTCAGATTATTTATTTCCTAATTACTTTCGTTAAAGTTTAATTTTAAACAAAGAAAGCCACTGAAAATTCAGCGGCTTAGTAAAAATATTTTAATTTAAACCAGCAAGAGTTGATGCTTTGTCATCAATTTTAATATCTTTATTTTTCTTAATTGTTGCTTTGATGAATTTATCATCATCTGATTTCCATTTAACAACCCATTTAGTTGTTGTTTCTTTACCTGTAGTATCGTCAGTTTCAACAGTAGCAACAACATCTTTAACATCTAAAGAAGTAGTATCTTTAATTTGTTTTAAAAGAGTTGCTTGTGCAGCAGCACCATTAGCTGTATATACAGGATCAGTAACACCAGTAGCTTCACAATATTTTCCATTGTTTAAAGCAGCAGCTTTAGCTTCTTCAGTTTGGAATACCACATAGATTGATCTAGCTTCTTGGATGTATCTAGATTCTTTAGCTTCATCAACATATCCAATTACTGATGGTACAGCAATTGCAGCTAAGATAGCTAAGATTACTAATACTACGATGATTTCAACTAATGTGAAACCTTTTTTGTTAGATTTTTTTTGTAATTTTTTTAATAAATCTTTCATCATTTCTTTTTTTCCTTCTCCCTTGTCTTGATATTTAAAGAAATCCTAGAAAGTTAAAAACCACCTATTATCTTGGTGGTTGCTATAACTTATAGATATACGAAAATATATCTTGATAGGTTAGGGCAACCGGCGATCATAGCACTTACGTACCTTAGACCCTTGGGCTTTGCGTCACTGTTTTTCAACAGCTTTGCCTTTTTCTTTTCTTTACGAATATATAATAATATTTTTAAAGGGAATTTGCAACAAATTCCCCTTAAATTCGACCTTTTTTCACATATTTTTATAATTGAACAATCAATTCTATTATTTTTTGATAGTTATCTTTAACTATTTGTAGAAGTTTACTTGTATTTTCACGTTCTTCATCATTTAAGTTTTCTTTTTCTCTTAAACATTCTGTTAAATCACAACTTGCTTGATATAAGTCATCAAATCCTAAATTAGCACTTGTTCCTTTTAACGTATGAATAAAACGAAATGCTTCTTTATAATTTTTATTGTTGTAAGCTTCTATTAAATTTGGATAAGTATCATCATCTTTAAATTTCAATACAAATTTTCTAATAAATTCTTCACTAAATAATCTTCTTTTAACATCTTCAAAGTTCCCACCAACTTGTTTGTAAAATTCTTCTAACTCCATAAACAACTCTCCTATAATATTTCTATGTCTCCTAATATCCCTAAAGCTTCTTCACCATCATAAATAACTTGTACAGTTATTTTAACATCTTTAATTGTATTATTGATTTTAAGTTTTGTATTCATCGAAAACTTATCTTTTTCTTTTTCTAGATTAATAACTTGTTGTATGAATACATTAAAATCATTATTAATAAATAGTTTTGTAACTTTTTCATTACTTAATGGATCTATAATTTTAGGTTCTATATTTAATAATAATGCATCTTTTTTAGATAATGTAAGTAATGGTGGTACAACTGAATATTCAAATTGAATATTATTAGATAATTCACTGTAAAATTTATATTTTGATTTTTCAAAATATAAATCTTGATAAAGTAAATTAGATAAATTAAGACCTTCATCTTTTAAATGTTCTTGTGTACGTTCTTCAAAATATTCATTATCTTCATAAAATTCATTAATTTTTAAATCATTTTGAATGTATGATTCAATATCCATTAAACATTCTATAAGTAAAGGATTAAAAACACCACATTTGCCTTTTTGAATCATTTTTAAAGCTTCTTCATGACTATAAGCCTCTTTATAAACACGTTTACTTGTTAAAGCATCATATGCATCAACAATTGAAACAACTTGTGCCGCAATAGGAATTTCTTCTCCTTTTAAACCATCTGGATAACCATTTCCATCATATCTTTCATGATGCCATCGGCATATTTGATAACCATATTTTACAATTGGTTCATCATTATAAAATGGTAAACTATTTAACATCTTTGCACCGATGATAACATGTGATTTCATGACTTCCATCTCTTCTTTAGTAAGAGATGATGGTTTATTTAAGATTTCTTCTGGAATAGCAATCTTTCCTATATCATGTAAAGAAGAAGCCACTTCAATTGAAATCATATCATCTAAAGTTAAGGAATATTGATTTGTTTTCTTAACTAAAATATTTAATAACAATTTTGTAAGTTTTTTAATGTGTAATACATGTAAACCACTTTCTCCATTACGTGATTCAACGATATGACTTAAGATCATAATCATCATATCGTTATTTTTATATTTTTCATAGATTTGTTTATTAATGATAGTTGTAAGTTTTTTTTGTCTTTTATAATGAGAAATAATATTATTTATTTTTTTTAAGACAACAGCAGATGAAAACGGTCTTGTAATATAACCTGATACACCTAATTCATAGGCTTTTTCAATACTTTTATCATCTTTATCGATAGAAATAATCACCACTGGTACTTCTTCTATCAAATGATTTTGGTTCATATACTTTAAAACTTCAAAGCCATCCATTTCAGGAATGACAAGATCTAATAAAACAAGTGCAACACTTTTGCTATCAGATTTTAAATATTCTAAAGCTTCATATCCATCTTTTGCTTCAATCACTTTATATTGATTTAATATTTCAGAGAGTATCTCTCGATTAGACTTTGCATCATCAACAATTAATACTTTTTCATTTTTTTTCATTTCAATCACCCTTTTTATGTTTTATTAATTTCAAATAAATATCTTTTCCAGATAAAATAGTATATCTTCTTTTAAGCTTATTATACCATTTTAATCCCTTTTGATTTTGATACAATAAAACAATAAAATGAACAATGATATTTAATTCAAATTCTTCTAACTCTATTTCACCATAAAAACTCTTTTCAAACAACCTACAAACCCTTAAAAAATCACCTTGATGAATCATTTTCATCTTATCTAAAGTATGATCAACTTCTAAAGAATTCAATCCTAATTGATAATCAATACCATAAGATTTTAAATAAATAACCATTAAACTATATAAATAAGAAATTTTCATCTTATTAGAAGCATGATGATAAGCATGCTTAATCCCAATATTTAATAATAACCTTCTAATTTCTAAAATAATCCATAAAATAAATAAAATAAGACAACCAATCGTTATAACACCTAAAAAGATATCTTTTAAACTATCTGCACTTTCAACAATTTGATGAATTAAACCACTATTTTGACCATCATCCAATCCTTGAGAATCATCATGTCCTTTTTCAATATTTACCTGACTATTATCTCCTTGAGGCATAGCAACCATATTCATTAAAGTATAAACATCATCATAATATCCTGGTGTTACATCAATAGGCAACCATCCAAGACCATCGAAATAAACTTCTACCCAAGCATGTCCATCTTTAGAAGTCAATGTTGCATTTCCATTAGCGCCAATGGCTTTTTCTTTTAAATAGTAGCCTTCAACATATCTTGCTGGTACTCCATAATATCTAAAAGCCTCTACTGCACTAGACGCATATAAGACATCATTTCCGGCTGTTTTTTGATTTAAGAAATCTAATAAAACGTTTTCTCCTCCATCTTGGGCGTTTTCATTATATTTCATATAAGTTGATAGTGTATCTCTTATATGTTGACATATTGAAAAGATTCCTGTATTTTCAAATTCTTCTTGATCAAAGACTTTTTTAATTGTCTTTTTTAATCCTTGATCAATTGTTTGATAATTATCATAAACAAATTGTCTATAAACTGATTCCGTATCTAAGTATTCCTTTTGTGCTTTATCTGGTTGATTTAACCATTGATCTGCAACTAATAATTCACAAGGTATTGTTGAAGAAGTTTCATGAAAAGAATATTTTTTACTTCCAAATAAACTGATAGATTCAATATTAAGATCTTTTTTAATATTACTACTTGTGACATCTTTTTTGTTTATTGAATAAGTTGTATAAATATATTTTTTATTTGCACCTGTGTTATTAACCGTTACTTTTTGTTGTTGATCTGTTGTTGGTGTTAATTGTTGATAGAGGCTATATTGATAAGTTGTAGAAAACTTTTTCTTTTTAAGCCATTCCAGCATTCCAACATGTTCACCATTATAATGTGCATTCGTTAGATCTTGCCATTGATTATCTTCTAATACACTTCCTACAAATCCTTTTAAATATAAATTTTTTCTTTGAGAAACGGTAACTTTCAAACGTTCTTCATCATTTTCATGAATATTCCCTGCTTGACTTAAATCACCTTGTGGTAAATTATCTTTTCCATAACGTAAATCATCTATTTCTTCTAAAACATCCTCTTTCATTTGTTTAAGAGTCATATTCCCTTGATAATTAGGCAAAGCTAAAGCAATAAAGATAATACTAACAATCACAAGCCATTGAACTGTTCTAGAATTAATAATCTTTGTTTGATGATATATCCACATCATTAAAGCACCAATTGCAAATAAAGATCCTCCCATAAAAGAAAAACAATCAAGCCATAATAATAGAATTGATAAAATTAAGAATATAATAGATATTCCCATAAATCTTTCTTTTTTTAAAGATTGAAAAATATAATACGATAATACAATGACAATAACTAAAGTGAATGCTTGTACATGTGATGGTGTAATTATTTGTGACATAATTAGATTTTTAGCGTCTTCGTATTTAATATTATACGCTTGAATAAAATAATTGATAATTCCAAAAAAGCCATAATAAAAGCTTTGAAAAGAATAAATGATTCCTACTATTAATGTTGTAATAAAAGGAATGATTATTTTTTTTATTTTTGTTTTATAACTAAAAGCTAATAGTGTTATTAAAAAGAAACTTACTAATAGTTCTAATAGCCAAGAGCTTTTAATAACTTCATGCATGAAGCATAAAAAACTTATTATAAAAATAAATGAATAAAAGAACGTCACACATAAAGAAATAATTTTATTTTTTTTATTTTGTTCCATTGTATGACCTCCTTTTATATTTCAAAACGATAGGTATTTTCATCTATTAAATCAAGTGGTAATTCATATAGATGATTTTGTAAATGTTGAGTTGTTTGAACTTTGTTAAGATGATCTTTAATTGTTATAGCTGTAACACTTAAATTGTCATTTAATTTTGTAAGTTCTTCATTAAAATTTCCTGCCGTGACATAAATCATTTTTGTAAAATCTAAATCTAATTGTTCACTAACAAATAAGTTTAGTGCATCTCCATTATTTGGAACAATTCCTTTAGAAATCCACTGGTCCATGCTTTGATAAAAATCTTGAAGATGATTCATTTCTAACCAATAGAATTTTCCTACATCATATAAAGCTACATAATGCCCAATATCCTTTATTAATAGTTTTTCAGACACACTCATAGCAAAAGCAAGTGATTTAGAAACAACATGTTTATCTAAAATATCTTGATGATCATTTAAACCAATATCTACAAGTAATACAATTTCGAAGCTACTATGATGTGTTCCTTCTTTTAAAAGCATCTGTTGCATTTTAGCACTCAATTTCCAATGAACATGTCGTATATCATCTCCAGGATAATATGTCTTTAAATCATAAATTTCAGACATATCCAACCCTTTTCTATATTGATACTGGAGTAGTCCATTTTCATAAGGTTTAGAAAGTTCATTATACAATAGATTCATCTCGATTTTACTAGGATACACTATCATATGATGTTTTTGATTTTGATGTAAAGAAACTCTACAAAAACCAAAAACATCATATAAATATAAATCTCTATAACTTACAATGACTTCTCCACAATAAGTTGCTTTAAAATGATATTCCTTTTTTCCTTCTTTCATTCCTAAAGGAATAAACATATTCTTTTCAATACGATTCTTTAATGTTAAATTTTCATAAACATAAAGATAATCAATTCTTCCAGAAACAATTAAATTATATTGACTTTTAACATCAGCTATAAAAGATAAAAGCTGTCCTTCTTTTCCTTGTAAAGGACCTTGAAGTTCTATTTGAATAAATCGTGCTTCTAACTTTAATAATAAAGTTAAAACTATTGGAAAAATAATCCCTACAATCCAAATAATCAAAAAATAGAAATAAGTAGAATAAATATAAGCAACTAAAGCTAAAAAATTAATAATCCCATATATTAAATATTTATTTTTCATAATTTAATCAGCCAATGGTGGTTTCACTTCCGCTAAAATTTCATTTAAAATATCTCTAGCATCTACACCTTCTACTCTTGCTTGGGGACGTAAAACCATACGATGAGCACATACATCTATAAAAACATCTTGAACATCTTCTGGAATAACATAAATACGATCTTCTAATACAGCATGTGCCTTAGCCATTTGTACAAGCGCTAAAACCCCACGAGGAGAAACACCTAATTCAACAAGAGCTTTTTCTCTTGTTTTTTCACAAAGTAAAACAATATATTTTAAAACATCATCACTGATACGTACAGATGATAAATAGTTTTGTACTTCTATAACATTTTCTTTTGAAGCAACTACTTTAATTTTATCAATTGGATTATCATATCGACGCGATTTAATAATCTCAATTTGTTTATCTAAATCAGGATATCCAATCGATAAACATACCATAAAACGGTCTAATTGAGATTCTGGTAAAGGTTGTGTCCCTGCTGAACCAATTGGGTTTTGTGTCGCTATTGAAATAAATGGATGAGGTAAATCATAAGTAACACCATCAACTGTCACATTATGTTCTTCCATAGCTTCTAATAAAGCAGCTTGTGTTTTTGGTGATGTACGATTAATTTCATCTGCTAAAAGTAAATTACTAAAAACAGCCCCTGGTCTAAATTCAAATTTTTGAGTTTCATTATTTAACATTGTAAAACCAACAATATCAGAAGGTAAGGTATCTGTTGTAAACTGAATTCTTTTATAATCTAAACCTAAAGCTTTAGAAAAAGCTAACGCTAATGTTGTTTTCCCCGTACCAGGAGTATCATTTAATAAAATATGTCCTCCAGCATAAATTGTCATTAATACTTTTTTAATTATTTCATCCTTACCAATGAATACTTTTGATATTTCATCAATAATATGTTGTGATTGCTCAATTATCATTTTCTTCTCCCCCGTTTTCTAAAGCTTCTTGTTGATTGTTATTTGAATCATCTTGTTCTTGATTATTCTCTGTCTGTATTTCTTGTTGATCATCTTTTGTTTGAGTATCAGGCTCTCCTATTTGATTATTTAAATTTTGATTTTTATTTGTTTCAGGTACCACATAATTTAATAATGTAGCAATCTTCTTTTCTGCTTCTTTAATTTCATTTTCATGAATTTGAGCATCTAATATGTCATATCCTGCAAAACTATATTTCCAATTATCTATGTATGTTTGTTCTAAACCTGTCGCATCACCTGAAAGTGTAACATGAAAATCATCTGCTAAATCTTGACCAAATTCAAAACCATTTCCATCACCATAATAATAAAGTAAGATAGGTGTAGCATTTTGGAAAACAACTTCTTTTAGAGTACTTCCAAAACTATTTGTCCAAAGCCATGCTGGATGCTCTGCATTATTCCCATAAACCTTTGGAAATGTCACTTTTGTAAGACTCGTACCACTGAATGCAGCCATTCCTATTGGACCTAAACCATCTGGCAAAGTAAGTTCACCTTCTAATTTTGTTCCATAAAAAGCATATTCATCAATCCAATACATATCATCTGTCATATTTAATTGAATCGATGTAATAGGAACACCCTCGAAAGCATTCATACAAATCTCAAAGGTACCTTCTTTCGTAGCAACAGCTCCACTCGTATCAGATGTTGCACTAATTAAATAAAATTCATTATCCACTGTAATTGTATTTCCATCTTGATCTGATCCTCTAGCATAACCATATAAGATAGCTCCACCATAAGATTCATCTAAAAAATAACTACTACTATATGTATTACCACCATAATATCCATCGCCATCATAAGGAACAAATATTTTTTGATTTGTTGATGGTAAATAATCATTTTCAAAATTTGCATTTTTAGCATTTAAGGCAATATAACGAAGATTAGGAAAGAATCCATCCGCTATTTCCAAAGCATTTTCTTGAATTGTAATCGTATCTGTATTAGCTGAGAAAATACCTTCTAAGTCATCACAACCATAAAAAGCATAGCTATCAATTTGTACCACTTGTTTAGATAATTTTACAGATTTCAATTGTTTACAATTTGAAAAAGCATTTTTACCAATTTCAGTAATTATTACTCCTGGAATACTATCTTCATCAAAATAAACTAAATCACTTGGCGCATTTAATAAAATGGTTGCATGTGCACGATCTCGATAATACATTTCTAAATATTCAAAACCATCTTTTACATTTAATGATGAATCGGTTTCATTCAATAAAGCAAACTCTGTTGGTTCTAATAAATCACTCCATTTAGATTCATACAAATGATAATAATTTCTAGCAATACTAATTCCTTTAAGATTATCACTATCACTAAAAGTATCTTTATAAACACTTGGCATATCTTGAGTTAAAATCATCACCTCTTCAACACCACTGTCTTTAAAAATTTGATGACCTAATTCAATATTTCCTTCTGTTAAAATAATCTGTGTAATATCACTATTTCCACTAAAAGCTTGATCAGCTATTTTTTCTACTGTTTCAGGAATAACAATTGTCCCACTTGCACTATCTAAAGTACTTACTAGTATCTTTTCATCATCACTAAAAACCAAATTATTACTTACTTTATAATCATAAGATTCATTATTTTCATTAACTATACTTGTTACAAAACTTCCATAACTCTTTTTAAAATAGTCTAAATAATATTGATCAGGTACGTGAACTGTTGAATCTGTAGGAATATTAGAAAAAGAATGGCTATCTATCAAACACTTTCCTTCAAAATAAATATCATGAACATACCACGAAATAGAACTACTAATTGATGTAACTCCTTCAGGAATATAAATAGCATCAGCTATTGGTGTTTGAAGAATCACTGTTTGAGATTTATCCATTAATAATCCATCTTCATTTGAACTAAAAATAGGATTATTTTCATCAACGATATACTTTCCATATAAATCAGGCCCTGTCCAGCCATAACCAAAAGAAATATCATCAACTATCTCTGAAATATAAAAATCACCATTAAATTCTTTTCCAAAAATATCATTTAATTCTACTTTTTTTATACCATTTGGTACATGAATATCAGCATTTAAATCTCCAACATAATTAGTAAAAGCATATTCATAAATTGTCGCAAATATTGGTGAAAAAATCGTTTTATCTTGTAATTGAACAATATATCCCTCTGGTAAATCTACCATTTCTTGAGGAACAAGTGTAATTCTTCCTTTTTGAGTGATTGTGTAGTCAGATTGATTTTCAATAACACTACCATCTTCTTCTTTCCAGCCAATAAACATTTGTGTAGAATCTTGATATGTTGAAATGATTAAATTGTAATATTTTCGTAAATCTTCTGTTTCATCTTTCTTTAAATAAAAATATTTTATTTCTTGTTGATTATAGTCTTGTAAGGAAATACGTGCTTGATAATCAACTTTAAATTCATAAATATATTCTTGCCATGGACTTGATTCATTTAGTCTAAAATAAAATGATACTTTAAAGTTTTCTGTTGCATATTGAGGATAAGAACCTATTTTAAAATTATCATTATAATTTTCTATTCTATAAAGTGTTGGATAGCTATCCCCCTCTTTCCTTTCTGAAATCATCACAACCATATTACAAAGTAATTTCCATGGAGTGATCACACAACCATCATAGAGCATTGTAAGATTGTCAAGATATAAATCTTCTGCAGCCATAAAATGGATATTGTAATTTGCATTTTCTTTTTGTTCAATTCCTGTATTTGGCAAAGAAATGGCATCTTTATAAATCTCATTATTCGATAAATCTGGTAGCGTTGGTTCTGGATCTGGATCAACAATCGGTGTTGTTTCATGATTTGTATTTTTATTTACTTCATCATTAGCGATGCCTGAACTTGCATCTCCTGTAGCAATAGGCATTCCTGTTCCGGGAATGACAACAGTTACATTTCCATTATTTGTTGTTCCATTTGGATTAACACCTATCGTATTGCCACCATTTGTCCCCATACCTGTTTGTCCATAAATTTTTGTTGGATCTACTCTTCCTTGATTTTTAAATAAATAAGGAGAATTATTAAGATTTGTTTGTGAAATTTTATCTAATGCTTGTTGATTTTCATTAAGATATTGACTTTCATCTTGATTTTGATTTGTGTTTGTTTGTTGATTTTGATTTGAAAAAACAACTTGATTATTTTTCAAATCTAAAGCTTGTGATTGTGGTGAAAAGACTGAACTGTTTTGGTAAAGTTGATAAGCAGAAATCGCACATGAAAAAGAAACAACCGTCACAACCACAGCTTTTCCTAAATACGGTACTGATAATTTAAATGTCTTTTTCATTATGCGTCTCTCCTTGAAAAATATTCACTTAATTCTTTTTCCATTACATCAAAATCAATAGGCTTTGAAAAATGTCCATCCATTCCTATCTCTTTAGAATAGCGTTTATTTTCTACATATGCATCAGCAGATAAAGCAAAGATAGGAATTGCTTTACCCGATTTCATCGTTCTTATAATTTGCGTTGCTTCATAGCCATCCATTTGTGGCATTTGTATATCCATTAAAATCAAATCATAATAATTTTTAGCATGCTTCTTAAATGTATCAACTGCTTCTTGTCCATTTTCTACACGATCGACAAATGCTCCTTTAGAATTTAATACACTCATACAAATCTCTGCATTAATTTCATTATCTTCAGCTAATAAGATACGTTTTTTATCAAAACTAAATTGTTCAACAACAACTTCTTTTTCATCTTCATATTCTTGACTTGGAGCAACTGGTAAATTTAAAAAGACTGTAAAATCGGTCCCTTTATCTTCAAGACTATCAACAACTATTTCTCCACCCATCAATTTAATAAGCTGATCTGTAATAGCCATTCCAAGTCCACTACCACCATACTTTTTAGAAATTTCAACTCCTTCTTGTTCAAACGGTCTGAATATATGACTTAAAAACTCTCTTGACATTCCTTTACCTGTATCATGAACACGCATCATAATATTTGCAACCTTATCTTCTTTATACATTTGTCTAAATGTTACTGTAATTTCACCATTATCAGTAAACTTACTAGCATTGGATAATAGATTAACAAGTATTTGCATAATACGTAATTCATCCCCCATAAAGTATTTTACATCAAAATCAAAATAATCGATTTTAAATACAACATTTTTCTTTTCAATTGTTTCTTTAAAAATATTATTTAATTGTGCTTTTAAATGATAAATATTAAATGGTTTACTCTCTAATTCTAATTTCCCTGCTTCCATTCTTGACATATCCAAGACTTCATTGATGAGTGAAAGTAAATACTTAGAAATATCTTCTGCTTGTTGTAAATAGTAAATTTCTTGTTTAGCATCTTGTTTTGATTGTCTCGCTAATGTCAGCATCCCAATAATTCCATTCATAGGCGTTCTAATTTCATGTGACATTCTTGATAAAAATGAAGCTTTATATTCACTTTCATTTTTAGTTGTTTCTATTTGTTGTAAATAATCTAATTCTTTTAAAACATCTTCACTATGGTCATAAAAAGCGAATAGATGATATTTTCCATGTTCTATTGCAGTAATTGTTAAAATAAACCATTTATTTTCATCTTTCATTTTAAAAGAATATTTAAAAGGTTCTTGTTGATTCCATTGCTTATATTCTTTTAAAAATTGTCGGTAAGTATCATCTTCTACAATTTCTTTTAAAACTTCTATATCAACTTGTATACGTTTTGGTAAAATATGAAATACTTCTTCAAAGTGAGAAGATAAAAATAATACTTTGTAATCTTTCTTTCTAACTAAGACATATACTTGACTTTGATCTTCATAAAAAATATTATTTAAAAATTCTTTTTGAGAAAAGCGAGGATTTTTATGTTTTTTATAAAAAAAAGCAATCGTATTTAATAAAATCACAAGACCAATTACTAAAATAAGCAATAAAAAAATTGTTTGGCTATTCTTTCCTATTGTTATAATGATTTTTTTCATATAAAAATCCTCCCTTTAAATTTATATAATTACCCACTATTTATTATAAGGGCAATCTTAAACTTATGCAAATTTTCATTTTCTGTTCATATAAAAAATATATACTTTTTAAGAGGTGATTATATGTTTTCAAATGACAATGAATTAAAAAAATACCTTTATTTAATAAGTTATGCAGGTATTATCTTAGCTATTATTTTAAATTTATCGTCTGTTTTTAGTTTTATTCAATATCTTTGGCAATTAATTATTCCTTTTATAGTTGGTTTTTGTATTGCTTTTATTTTAAATATTATTACAAATCAATTAGAAAAAAGTTTATTAAAAAATGTAAGAAATAAAAGAATAATTTCATTTATCTTAACTCTTGTTTTATTTATTGCATTCTTATTGCTTATTTGTTTTATCGTTGGACCAGAATTGATCCATTCTCTTAAAGAAATAGTTAAATTAGCTCCTAATGCTTATGATCAACTACTTATTTTCTTAAAAGAAAACAGAAATATAATGAATGGATGTTTTAAAAACATCATCGATTCTATTATTTCTTTAGATCTTGATTTGTCTGCTTTATATGAAACGATTATGAAAAATTGGCAAAGTTTATTTCATTCTGGATTTTCTATTTTATCAAATACATTAAATAGTTTATATACTTTCTTTATTGGTCTTGTCTTTTCAATTTATCTTCTTTTTTCTAAAGAAACATTATCTAGACAACTTAAAAAGACAACAATTGCTTTTATTGGAAAAAATAAAACTGATAAAATTTGTAAGATTATTCAGTTATCAAGTGATACTTTTTCAAGTTTTATTACTTGTCAATGCTTAGAAGCTTGTATTCTTGGAAGTATGTTTATTGTTACAATGAGTATTTTTAAAATGCCTTATGCTATGTTAATGGGTGTGGTTATTGCGATAACTGCATTGATTCCTGTGTTTGGAGCATTTATTGGATGTTTTATAGGAATTATTATGATTGGTATTGTAAATCCAATCCAAGCTATTGAATTTATTATTTTATTCCTAGTTTTACAACAAATTGAAGGTAACTTTATTTATCCTCATGTTGTAGGAAATTCTGTAGGTCTTCCTTCTATATGGGTCTTTGTAGCTGTAATTATAGGTGGAAATTTAATGGGTATCATGGGAATGTTTTTATTTATTCCTTTAACATCTATTGTCTATACTTTATTTAAAACTTATGTTAAAGATCGTCTAAAGAACCAAACAGCTTAATATAAAAAGCCAAGACTCTCATCATCTTGGCTAATGGATAAGCTGTAAAATATCATCTTCACTACTGATATCAAATATATGTTCAATAAGTATATTAAGTTGTTGGGAGCTGAATTTATCAATTTCCATCATTAATTCTTTTGACACAACTCCAAATTTAATTTGGAGTTGTTTTAAAACTATCTTTCTTTGATTATTTAATTCTCCTTCTTTTTTTAATGTATGAACAATTCTTTTAGAATCTTCACACATGTTTTCTTCTTCACTCATCAATTCATTTAGTATTTCTTGTCTTCCTTCTTCTCTTCCTTGGCCTTTTAGGTTTTCCATAATTCTTTTAGATCCTTCACACATATTGATTTCCTCCTCTCTCATTAATTCTTCAAGTAACTCTTCACTATGAGTAAACGCTGCTACTACTTCTAAAATTTTCCCTTTGACAACAATATCCTGATTTAATCTTTCATAATCTCCTTCATATAGTCCTTGTACTGCCTCTACAAGATATCTTACTTGTGGATCTTTAATCTTTGTTGTATCTATTTCTTTAATATCTACAAAAAAGTATTTCCAATCATTATAATATTTTTCCATACCTTTTGCTTTATTCATCATCTCTTGTAGTCTTTGAGGTGATTTCCAAGTTGAAGAACCTGTATAAAAGACAATCATGATATTTGGCATCAATTTTTTACGTCCACTGATTAATTGGTTATAATAATCCAACATTTCATAGATTCCTGTTCTAACAACCATCTTTTGATCAATTGTACTTTGATGTTCAACTCCCAATACATGATAGACCCCTTTATGAGGAATCTTTTTAGTAATGTCTCGATATCTTTTGATATTTTTAAAATGATTTCCATTTTTAATCATAATTGATGAAACATCACTTACATAATCTTCTACTTCTAAAGGATCAATGCCCTGATTACCATCAAATAAAACTGCATTGACAAATGAAGCAAAATAATAAGGATTTCTAAATAAGAGTTTACAGGCAATGTCACTACTGATATGTTCTTTCATTTCTACTCATCCTTTCTATATCAGAGTTTTATATTTAAGTTTTGATTGATTTAATGCATGTTTTTGATATTAAATATAGAAAGGATTTATAGTTATATTATATAAGATAAATGTTATTTTGAATAGTATTTTTAAAATATTTAAAACCTTTTTAAACTACATTATTTTAAATAAAAAAAGAAAAACTAAACCTTACGATTTAGTCTATATCTTCTACTATTTTATTAACGATGTCCGTTAGTGTTCCATCATTTTTTACATGATAGTGGCAACTATCTAAATAAAGTTGATGTCTTTCATCAAATAATTGATAAAGTTTTTCTGGTCCATTTTTTAATAATGGTCGATGAGCTGTTTCTACATCAGTTACAATATTATCTACAGGTCGATCAATATAGAAAACAGTACCCGCTTGTTTTAAAACGTCTCTATTTTCTTTTCTTTTGATGACTCCCCCACCTGTAGAAATAATATAGCCGTCAAGCTTTGCCATATCTAAACATGCTTCACTTTCTCTGTCCCTAAAATATTCCTCAGAGATAGCAAACATATCAGGTATTGTACATTGATATTTTTTTTCAATATATTCATCCATATCAATAACTGGCATCTTTAATTTTTCTGATAATAATTTGGAGATGGTTGTTTTACCACACCCCATGATTCCCACTAATATAATATTTTTCATTCTTACGCCCTTTTATAATTTCCCAATACTTTTAACGTTGTACTATTTGCTTTCATTTTATTAATAGCACGTTGAATTCTTTCTTCATGCATATTTCCTTCAAAATCAATATAGAAATAATATTGCCAATATTGTGTTTCAATTGGTCTTGATTCAATACGATCCATATTAATTTGACTTTGTTTAATTGTTTGTAACATGTTATCTAAAGCTCCAACTTGATGTGGTAATGTAAAGATAACAGAAACTTTATCACTTTCTTTTGGACAAATAAGTTCTTTTGAAATCACCATAAAACGTGTTCTATTGTTTTTCTTATTTTGTACATTTTCTTTTAACATTTCTAAACCATAAAGTTTACATGCAAGTGGTGATGCAATGGCTGCTTTAGTTGGATCTTTTGAATCCATTACATATTTAGCAGCCATGGCTGTATCTTGAAATGGTCTTTGTTCAATATAACGATGTTGATATAAAAATTCACTTGATTGTGCTAATCCTTGTGGATGTGAGTAAACTTGTCTGATATCTTCAATCTTTGTCCCTGGAAGTGCCATTAAACATTGACTGACATTGACTGCAGTTTCTCCTACAATATAGAAACCATATTTTCTAATTAAATCATAGTTATCATTAATTGAACCTGTTAAACTATTTTCAATTGGTAAAACACCATAATCAATTTCACCATTTTCTAAAGCTACATAAACATCTTCAAAGTCTTTATAACCAATATTTTTTGTTCCTTCACCAAAGAAATTTTCAACAGCACTTTGTGAAAAAGCACCTGCAATTCCTTGATAACCTACAACCGGATCTTTTTTAAAGTCTGTTTTAATATTTTCATCTAATTCAAGAGGTAATAAATCTGATTGATAAGATTTAGAAACTGTCATCATTTCTTGAATAAAACATCTTGCATATTCTTTTAATTGATCATTATTTAAACGATTAAGATTCTTTTCAATAACTTCTCTTTCTCTTTCAGGTTGAAAAATTTCTAAATGATTTTCAATTTTATATTCAACGACACTTTTTGAAAGAGCCATACGTTTTTCAAAAAGTTCCATTAACTGTTGATCAATAGCATCTATTTCAATTCGACATTGTTTTAAATCTTTCATACTTATTCCCCCATCATATCAAGTATTCCTAAAGCCATCATTGCTTCTACAACAACAACTGCTCTTTGTACAATACAAGGATCATGTCTTCCTTTTATTTCTAATTCTACATTTTCTTTTGTTTCAATATTAATCGTCTTTTGTTTTTTAGCAATCGAAGGTGTGGGTTTAAATGTCACCGTACAACTTACAGGCATACCATTTGTAATACCGCCAGTGATTCCTCCATTATGATTTGTAGAAGTTCTTACATTTCCTTCTTCATCATAATAATAACAATCATTGGCTTCACTCCCTAACATTTCATCAATACTTTCTCCATCACCAAAAGAAACACTTTTAACGGCTGGAATTGAAAACATCAATGAAGATAAATGACTTTCTAAGGAATCAAAGAAAGGTTCACCTACTCCAGCAGGAACATGTAAAGCAACACATTCAACTTTTCCACCAACACTATCTAAATTTTCTTTCGCTTTTAAAATCGTTTCTTCCATTTTTTCAAAAACATTCTCTTTAATTGTTGGATATTGTTTTTCACTTAATTTTAAAAGCATTTCATCATCTGCATTTACAGGGAACTTTTCATCTTTGATTTTTCCAATTGATAAAATATGTGCTCCTACAATAATTCCTTTTTGTTTTAAAATCTGTTTAGCAATATTTCCCGCAAAAACGATTGGGGCTGTAATTCTTCCGGAAAAATGCCCACCTCCACGGACATCATTAAATCCTTTATATTTAATATAAGCTGGATAATCACTATGTCCTGGTCGCATATTTGTTTTAAGTAAAGAATAATCTTTAGAATGTTGATCACTATTGTAGATAACTCCTGTAAGTGGTGCTCCTGTCGTAATACCATCTTGTAACCCGGATAAAATTTCTACTTGATCAGCTTCTTTTCTAGCTGTCGACATTTTATTTTGTCCTGGCGCTCTTCTTTTCATATCACGCGCAACTTCATCTAAATCAATTTGGATACCGCTAGGAAGATTACCAATGGTAATACCAATGGCTTTTCCATGAGATTCACCAAAAATTGTCAGTTCTAGGTTATTTTTATAAGTTGCCCCCATCAATTTTTCCTCCTAACATCTCAAAGTCTTTCCAAAAGCTTGGATAAGATTTTTTTACACATTCTTTATTGTCAATAATGATTGGTTCCTTACATACTGTTGAAGCAATGGCAAGCATCATTGCCATACGATGATCGTCATGACTTGAAACATTTCCACCTATAAGAGTGCCTACCCCTTCTAATTCCATAGAAGATTCACGTTCAACTGCTTGTGCTTTTAATTTATTTAATTCTTCTACGGTTGCTTGAAGACGATCACATTCTTTAATACGTAAACGTCCGGCATTAATAACTTCACTATGTCCACTTGCCACTGCTAAGGCAAGAGAAACAACAGGAATAACATCAGGACATTGACTCGCATCCACCGTTGTCGCTTTTAAACCATGACTGACGACTTTAATTCCTTCATCATTTTCAATAATTTCACAATTCATTTGTTTTAAAAAGTCAATTGTTGCTTTATCTCCTTGTAAAGAATCTAAATTCAAATCAAGTAAAGTGACATCATTTCCTAAAGCACCTGCCACTAAATAGAAAGCAGCTTGTGAAAAATCAGATTCTACACGGTAATCTCTCGCTTTATATTCTTGTCTACCTCTTATAATAAATTGTTTATATTCATGATTAACAACTTCAACACCATAAAGCTTTAACACTTGAAGCGTTAAATCAATATAACCTTTACTTTCAAGAGGTGTCGTAATTTCAATAATTGAATCAAATGATAATAAAGGTAAAGCAAATAATAAACCAGTAATAAATTGTGAAGAAATATTCCCTGGTATACGATAAAGATCCGGTTTTAATTCTCCAACAACATTTAAATCTAAAACATTTTCACGATATAAATAACCAATATTTTGTCTTTCAAAGATTTCATAATAGGTATCTA
>JABLTO010026990.1_pt1 | contig 18397 bp, 25 predicted proteins | sample 7160091 | NCBI WGS metagenome assembly JABLTO01 (sample SAMN14651225, study PRJNA627086) | human gut metagenome | isolation source: feces | host: Homo sapiens
AATTATACCATTTTTTCACAAAAAAAGTAAGGTTTGTAAGCTTTAAAATTGGAAACATAAAGCAACCTTACGTATTTATTTTACAACATTTTTTTAAAATTAAAAGACTATTAACAAAGAAATTATTTGTCAACAGTCTGAAAGTGTCTAAATTGACACTTTTTTCTTTTTTCATTTTTTTGCTGTTTCCATCACTTTTTTTCAATAAACAAATTTGATTTATAGTAACATTATTTTTTAAAATATGATAAACTTAAAATAAGTAGGTGAATAATATGGCAAAAAAAAGAAAAAAGAAAAAACAATTAACTAATAAAGAAATAATAACAGGTTTTGTAGCCCTTCTTCTTTGCTTTTATCTAGGTTACTATCAACTTAATGATAACACAGTTAATAATAACGTTTCTTATGCCGTAAACGAAATACCTGAATATAATGGTAAAGATTTTATATATATTAATAATAATGAACCCAATTTTACCGAAAGTGATTATAAAAACGAATCTTATCAAATCTTTAGCGAACTAGATAACCTAGGTAGATGTGGCCCAGCTATTGCCAATATTGGTATTGATTTAATGCCTACAAAAGAACGTGAATCTATTGGCATGATAAAACCAAGTGGCTGGCATACAATTAAATACGATAATGTTGATGGTAAATACTTATATAACCGTTGTCACCTAATAGGATACCAATTAACTGGTGAAAACGCTAATCCCAAAAACCTTATAACTTGCACAAGACAAATGAATACAGGTGTTATGCTAGAGTATGAAAACAAAGTGGCTAAATACATTAAAGAAACTAAAAACCATGTTTTGTACCGTGTTAACCCCCTATTCTTAAACGATAATCTTGTTGCCAGTGGTGTTTTGATGGAGGCTAAGTCAGTTGAAGATAATGGCCAAGGTTTAACATATTCCATTTATGTTTATAATGTCCAAAAAGGCATCACAATCGACTACTTAACTGGCAATTCCCAATTAAATGAATAAAGAGCCCTAAACTTAATTATTTAGAACTCTTTTTTTTCTTATCATAATATTTTTTATTTAAAAGTTTAACTTTTACACCACGTTCATAAGCGAACATTTTCTTTACACTATCTGGTAAATTTTTCTTATAAACCTTCATAAACTGACCTCCAAACTACTAAAAATATACCAAAAAAAAGACTATTTTACAAGTCTAAATTTCAAATCACTAAATTAAATTCAAAGTTCCCGTTTTTTCATAGATGGGAGCTTAGTCTTGAAAACGATTAGTTCTATTATATTAAATATAATAGTTAATGCTTGGAAGTAGTCAAAATATGAAGTAATATTAAAAACAATCTAATTATGAGTTAATATCTAAAGTAGAATAGTTCGCATATACAATAGGAATCTATAGCTCACTAATTTTGAATTAATCACTAAAATAATTTAGTCATATAAATTCAATTATGCAAATAGTATTCTAAAATTTTTTTTATGCTTTAATTAAATTAATGATATAATGTATTCATTCATAGAAATAATTCTATAGTTAAGAAATTGTTAGTTATGAAGGTTGAAAAAGAAATAAAAAGTAAAATTAAATAAAGCATGGGAAGCTAGTTGAACAAGAATATGTATTATAGCTCCAATTATTGAATTTACATTAAACACAATTAGAAAAATATAGGAGAAAAATATGTTTGAGTGTGCATTAGAAAAATTTATAAATTTTGTAAATAATAATTATGATATGAATGATACTAAAGTTAGTCATAAATTAAACCATACGCTTCATGTAGTTAGTAATGCAAAATTTTTATGTGAAAAAATGAATCTAGATAATGAAAATAAAGAAGTTGCACTTATAATAGCACTTTTACATGATATAGGAAGATTTGACCAAGCAAAAGAGTTGAAAAGTTTTAGAGAAGATATAAATAATTATGACCATGCCACACTAGGTGTTAAATTATTATTTGAAAATAATTTAATTAGGAGCTTTATTGAATTTGATAAATATGATGAAATAATAAAAATTGCTATAGCTAATCATAATAAATATATCGTTGATTTTAATAGCATGTATGAAATACAAGCATTACATTCAAAAATTATTAGAGATGCTGATAAATTGGATTCATTTAGAGCAAAATATGAAGATGATATTTATACGATGGCAAATATAACACAGAAGGAAATTGAGACTTCATTAATATCAGATAATATTTTTAACGATTTTATTAGTGAAAAAACTATATTAAATACAGATAGAAAAACACCAGCAGATATATGGATCTCTTATATTGCATTTATATATGGATTGTATTTTAAAGAAAGTTTGCTTTATATTAAAGAAAATAATTATATAAACAAATTGATTGATAGATTCCACTATGAACTAAATGATACTAAAGAAAAAATGGAAAAAATAAGAAATAAAGGAAATAAATATATAGAACGTGTTTAAAATGTCATATGTACTTAGTGGATAAATTTGTACAGAGTATTTTTCATTATGATTGAATATACTAAATCAGACTAATATGTAAATAAATGCGATAATAATGTTAGGATTAGAAGATATAAAAAAAGATATGATTAAGAATCAAAATCATATTCAAAATGTTTAAAATTAGTAAATAAAATAAGGTGAATTAAGAATGATAAAAAATTGTATTTTTGATTTAGGTAATGTTATTTTGAAAGGCAAACCATCTATTATATTAGATAACTTAAACTTAGATGATGAAACATATCATGATATTAAAAATAATTTTTTTAATAATTGGTCAAAATTGGACTTAGGATTAATTTCATTGGATAGTTTCTTTTATCAATGTAATTTTAAATCAACAATTTCTAATGAAATAAAAGAAAAATTAATTAATTATTATAAATATAGACCTTTCAATTTAGAAGTTTTAAATATATTACGTAATTTAAAAAATAAAAAATATAACATTTATTTGCTATCGAATAACAATAAAGAAACTGCAAACTATTTAAGAACACTAGATTTTTATCAATATATTGATGGAGACGTATATTCATGTGATTATAATACTGTAAAACCAAATATTGAAATTTATAAAATATTATTAAATAAATATAATTTAATTACAAAAGAATGTTTATTTATTGATGATGATCAAAATAATATCGAAACAGCAACAAAACTAGGATTTAAAACAATTAAATATAATTCAGATAATTATAATACCTTAAATTTAAAGATTAATAACATTATAGATAAAAATAATTAGTTGTTAATAAAGAATTTATATTCACTTAAAAATAAAAAAACTTCGAAAATAATAATGATATATTAATTTCGAAGTTATGAGTTTTACAAGTCTAAATTTCAAATCCACCTTGCTATATGTATTCTTCTTGTTGAATTTTCTAAATAATTATCAAATATTTTTATAATACTAGCCACTATTGCCTTTAATATATCTGTACAACTTTTCTTAATTTTAACTTGAACAATCTCTTTTTTTAGTTCTCTTCTAAACTCATAATCCTCAATATAACGCCCAAGTACATAATCAAGACGAACTAACTCATCTATTCCATCATTACCTTTTAAAACACTAACAAAATACTCTTTATATACTTTAATTAACTTAGCAGTTATTAAATCTTCTTGTAAATATTCAAAGTTAACTATTCTTTCATAATTTTTACATTTATTAAGTACTTCTAATCTATCTACTTCCATTACGTTCAATCCTTTTCTATTTTTCTTAAAATAAGAATACACCAAATATATAAAAAGAGCAATACATTTTATAACTTTTTTATATCTTGTTTATTTTTTTAAATTAAAGTATACTTATAAAGTAAGGTTGTGGTATTTTGAAAAAGAAAAAAAAATTAAGACTTAAAAAACAGGCTTATATCTCTTTAGCAATTATTATATTCTTGATTGTTGGTATTATCCTTGGGAATAACTATTACAATGACTATAAATATAAACAAACTAATGAATATAAATTAACCGTTAAAGGTTATACTCTAGATGAATCTAAAGATATCATTAATCATTTAAATGATGATGAAACAAATGATATTTTAGCTAGAGATAAAATTGATGATCTAACAAGTCTATTAAATGAAAAATATTTTTTATATAAAAACTTAGATACGTATTTAACTTATAGAGAAAAAGAAAGTGATTATACTCTAAAAGAAATCGTAGCTATTGTAAATGTTCATGCCAATAATAAATGGTATAACGTTGAACTTAAAACTAATGAATCCCTAAATGAATTAATGCTCGTTAATAAGTTTTATGCCCTAACAAAAGATTATACACCAAAAAACTTAACTAATATTGGTCTTGATTATTCTTATGGTACTGAAGGCGAAAATAAATTAATTGACTATGCATATGAAGCATTTCAAGAACTATGGGATGCTGCTTATAAAAAAGGTTACTATTTAATGGTTACATCTAGTTACCGTGACTACACTTCTCAAGAAGAAATATATAATTATCGTAAAACAACCCAAGGAGAAAGAAAAGCAGATGAAACAGCCGCCCGTCCTGGCCACTCAGAACACCAAACTGGCTTAGTTGTTGATATGACTAGTAAGACAGAACCTGATGCTGAAAGTTTCACTGAAAGTAAGGCTTACGCTTGGTTAAAAGAAAATGCTTATAAATATGGTTATATAGAACGTTACCCAGAGGGAAAAACTTATATAACAGGCTATAGTCCTGAATCATGGCACTGGCGTTATGTTGGTCGTGAGGCTGCAAAAGTAATGCGTGATGAAGATATTACCTATGATGAATACTATGCTTATTATATTGAAAAATAGCACTAATAAAGTGCTATCTTTTTTTATAGAAATGAACTTATATGTACCGTACTAAAATTACTATTATTCATAATATTATTTAAAACACTAACAGTATCATCAATCATCACAAAATTTTTATCTGGTACTATTGGATATTTTCTTTTTATATCAACCATTCTATCTAACTTTTCATTATCATTATATACATACAAAACATGTTCTGGTAAAATACCATAGTTTTTAAGAACAAAATTCTTTTTTTGTCTAACTTCTTCTTCATTACTAACTTTAGTTATAACATAAACAAATTCTTTGTTTTTATCTTTAATAAAGTCTTGCATTACTTTAATAGGCTTTAAATCATTATATACATCATGTTTTAACAAATAACTGTTCCACATATCATCATCATAAAAATAATGCGTATATTCTCCTAAATTAAGTCTAATAAGTACTCCATCAATATCAAAAAAATAAATTGTTTTAGCATCATTAAATATTTCTTCAATCTTACTCTCAACCATACTACCATTCCTTTCAAAAAAGGTACCCTAAGGTACCAAAATTAAGCATTTTTAATTTGTTCAATATAATAGTTTATTTTACTAGCCCATGTTGAACTAGCAGCATATTTTGTTCCAATAGTCTCTGGCGTTGTAAGTCCTTTTTGAATATAATTACGAGCTAAATTAGAAATCATAGCTTCAATACCAGCATCTAATGAATCAAACTTAGCATAAGAACCACATCCACCACTACCTTTCATCCCACCAACATTATTACAAGATTGAACTAAACTACTACAAGTCCAATTACAACCAGTTTCATGTAATGTTATAGCAACAGCAAGATAAGGGTCAACTCCATATGAAATAGCATAATTAGCAAAACTACTACCATAACCACTTAAACTACTTTTCAAACTTAAATTAAGTTTATTCGTAAGCTCTTCCATTGTCATGCCATCATAGACAATAACTGGTGTTGCAGCTTTTAAACTAACAATTTCTATTTCCTGTTTAATAACAGTATCTTTTTTAACATTTTTTTCTTCATTTTGTAGGCTTTCCCTACTACTCTTTAACATAATAGCTTCTAAAAGAGGATTTACTCTTGTTGTTAACGTACTATCAAGTGATAATATTGTTAATCTTTCAACTCTATTAGAAACAACTTGTATTAAACTAATTACGATTAAAGCAATACATATTCCCTTAACCGAGGGTAATTTTTTCATTCTAAACCATCCTTCTCTTTTCCGGAAAGTAATTACATTATACTATATCATATTCTTATTTGTCAAATTTTTTCTAATACATACACGAACATTTATATGTATAAGTCCTGTTTTTCTCCGTAAATAAAAGGAATTAAAGAAACATATTTTTTTATCCAAAAAAGATAAATGTTATTATAAAAGCCGCTACTATCCCCACTAAATCAGCAAATAATCCGGCTTGCAAAGCATGTCTAGTCTTAGTAATTTTTACTGACCCAAAGTATAAAGCAAGCACATATATAGTAGTATCTGTACAGCCTTGTAAATTACTAGCAAGTCGTCCCACAAAAGAATCTGGCCCATACAAAGCAAAAATATTATTCATAATTGCTAAAGATGCTGTTCCCGATATTGGTCTTACAAAAGCCATTGGTAAAACACTTATTGGAATATTAAACATACTAAGTAATGGTGTAAAATAAGAAAAAACAAATTCTAAAAAATGCGAACTTAAAAATAAATTAGTTGCAAAAACCATCCCTATAACTGCTGGTGCTATTTTAAAAGTTGTTACTAACCCATCTTTTGCCCCTACTAAAAAAGAATCATATATATTAACCTTTTTACTAATACCATAAATAATAATAAATAACACAAATAATGGTACTATATAATTAGATACTTGATTCATTTACCCTTTCTCCTTTTAAAATAATCATATAAAAGTCCTGAAATATTAGAACAAAGAGTTGCCAAAATACTAGTAATAATTATTTCCGTTGGATTATTAGAATTATACATAAGTCTAAGTGCTATAACTGTTGTTGGAATAATTGTTACTCCCCCCGTATTTAAGATAAGAAATGTTACCATTGCCTCGGTGGCCGTATCAGGTGTTTCATTATCATTTTGCATAGAAGCCATAGCCTTAAGTCCAAATGGTGTAGCAGCAGACCCAAGTCCCAGTGCATTCGCTGCAATATTGCTTGCTATATAACCAATTGCCGGATGATTCGGATTTAAACTTGGAAAAAGTTTTGATAAAACTGGTCTTACTAAATTAGCAAACTTATCTAATAATTTAGAATCTTCTGCTATTTGCATAATACCTGTCCATAAAACAAGTAAAGGCATCATTTCTGATAATAACTTTATCCCACCAAGTCCACCCTTTAAAATTTCTTCATTTAACGTACTAACATTACCTGTAATAATTAAATAGATTGACCCAACTATAATAAAAAATGCCCATATATAACTTACCATGCCATCACCCATTTAAAGAAACGTACAAAGAAATTTTCCTTCTTATCACTCTTTTCCTCTTCTCTTTTATATAAACGAGCACTTGTAAGTAATTCGTTATTTAATAATACTTTTACATACCCAGCATCTCTACTATCATGATTTATCTCATACTTAACACTTACCTTATCTATTTCATCAGGTTTTAAAAGAGCATACAAACTATTTTCTATATAATATTTCATTGGATCTTTATCTATATTTAAATTATCTTTATTTACTACCTCTACTCTTTCATAATTTTTAAAAACACTTTCACATAAATTCTTGTGATCCAAAAAATCATTACCATCATTAAGAGTTACAACAATACAAGTCTTTTCATCTTTTCTACTTGCTGTTACTAAAGTTCTCCTTGCTTTTTCTGTAAATCCCGTTTTTCCTCCCAACATATTTTTATAACTAAAAAGTAACTTATTCTTATTTTTCCAAGTATAAGTTTTACCACTTGTTTTAGCCGCATAATTTTTAGTAGCAATAATACTTCTAAACGTTTCATTTTTAAGAGCGTAACGCATAAGTATTGCCATATCATATGCTGTAGAAGTATTTCCCTCTCCCTTGTCATTTTCAAGGCCATGGTTATTAATAAACTTAGTATGACTCATACCTAATTGATAGCTTTTTTTATTCATTAAATCTACAAAATCATCCATATTACCACTTACAAGATAAGCTATTTCTATCGCTGCATCATTACCACTTCTAAGCATTAACCCATATAATAGATCTTTCAAAGAAATTTCCTCATTTAAACTAAGATAAATAGCGCTACCATAAGACTTCAAAACCTCTTCCCCTACCTTTATAGTACTATCTAAAGACCCATTTTCTAAGGCAATAATCGCGGTCATTATCTTAGTTGTACTGGCAATAAGTTTCTCTTTATCTTCATTTTTTCCTTCTAAAATACGCCCTGTATCATAATCCATCACAACATAACTTTCTGCTTGTATTGCTTCTACTTTTGGTATAAACATTAATAATAAAAGGCCTATAAAAAGTATTTTTTTCACCCGTATCACCTGTTTAATTGTATGAAAAAAAAATGATTTTTAGTCATCTAGAGTCTTATGTTTATCGTTATTCTTTATTTTTTAAATAACCAACATTCTTATTAGTAACTTAAGCAACCTTTCTTTAATTATGTTTAATCAAGTCTTTAAATTTTTAAGTAAATTTAATGTATCTCTTCTTTTAAAAGTGTTATATATTGCTTTATATAGTTTTTCACTATCAATATCATCACTCATTAACTTATAAATATCATAAAAACATTTTACACGCGTACTTGTTTCTAATGCTTCTACTAACGTTTCAAATTTTTCTGCTATAACACTATATTTACTAAATGCCATATAAATCTACTTCTCTAATTCTCCTAAAACTTAATATTTTTATTTGGAAATTAATTTTCAATTAACTCTCCCATTCTATATAATCTCTACCTAATATAGACATATCCTTAGTAATAATCATATTAATTTTTCCAAATCCAATATCTTCAATCATTCTTTTAAATGATGGTCTTTCAAAATTTGTTCCAATAAACCCATCATCTACATATTCATAAACTAGATTATAATTATTCTCGCATATGCATTGATTTAGTAAACTTCTTTGGCTAACATATCAGACAAAATGTTCCCATCATCTCTTGATAATTTTATATATACTCCTACTTTCAAATTATTTCAAGTCATCATAAATTATAGAAAAATTTATCTATCATCCTAAAACATTTCATAATTCACTAAAATATGAAATAGCAGGATAAGAAGATTTTGTATCATACACAATTTAATCATTATTTTATAAGGAATCATATATGCACAATTCTTGTTTTGCACTTGCAAAATACATCCTAAAGCAAAAAAAATCATCCTATTATCTAAATTCCATTAGAATTTATAGGAAGATTAAATTTTAATTCATTTTATTACAATTTTATTTTCTAACTTTTCATCATAATAACTAAACATGTTATTAATTATATTATTACCAAGTTGACTAATCTTTTCAAAATCAGACATTAAATCTTTAAATTGTTCAGCGCTTAAAACTTCTGATATATATTTTATAGATAAATAACTTAAATCATAACCATTATAATCTTCATTGACGAAAGAATTTCCATGTTCTAAAGTATTCATTTGAGGTATTACTTTTGTTGCTTCTTTTACTTTTATATAAAAATTTCTAAAAACGCTATCATCATTTAATGAACCTTTTTCCCCAGACATAAATTGAGCCATACCTTCATCATACCAAACTATTCTTTTTGAATAATCACTATTTAGTATGTATTTCATATACAAAATATGAAACAACTCATGACTAGCAGTATATAATCTTTTTAACTGAAATTTAGGATTTACATAAGCATTAACCATTTCATTATCATAAGTCCCCTTAGCATATTCAGGTAAGGAATCTCTTTCACCTCTAATTTCATATATAAATTCTCTAAATTCTTCTATAGTATCAAAATAATTAACATTTATTTTTTCTTCAATATTTACGCCAAAAAATATACTGTATTCTATAATCTTTTTATCTAACAATGATATTGTAGCCTGCGCCAAATCTTCTAAACTTTCTGAATAATTAATTTTACATAAATTTGTTTCTAAAGCTTTCATCATTTTATCACCAACCTATTATTTATCAATTTCTTCAACTTCTTTATTTAACATTTCCAAATAATCTTTTTCAGCGGTAGTTAAATGTTTTTGCATATATTTATCATATTCTTTATGTGCTTTTTCTAATGCTTCTTTATGAGATATAGTGCCCGTTCCTTTTAATATATCTTTTCTAGTCATTTTTAGAAATGAATCTAATTCATTTGCCCAATCTTGCATAGTCATTGCATGTCTATCTAAAGCATTAATTTCAGCAACATCTAAATAGGCAGATACCATTCTATTTAAGATATTAAGTTCTTCTTCAGTTAAATAGTTTTTAGCAATTTCAGTTTCACTCTTTGTTGGATAATTACCTTTAAAATTAGTAAGCCCTAAATAATCTTTTTCAGAATCTACTCTAGTAAATATGATTTCAGCTGCAGTATGTCCATGAGTAGCATAATGCATTTTATTTTGCACTGTTTTAAAAAGATCAATTGATAATTTATTTTTGGGATCATAATCAATTGAAGTTGCATAAATATCCAACACTTTTCTCCAAAATATTTTTTCAGAAGACCTAATATCACGAATTCTAGCAAGCAATTCTTCAAAATATGGATTTTCCCCATTATTCTTTAATTTTTCATCATTTAAAGCAAATCCTTTAATCATATATTCTTTTAAAACTTTTGTTGCCCATATTCTAAACTCAGTCGCTTTTTTAGAATTAATTCTATATCCCACAGCAATAATAGCATCTAAATTATAGTGCAAAACATTATAGTTTTTACCATCATTAGCAGTTGTTAAGAATTTCTTAACAACTGCATCTTTTTGAAGTTCACCTTCATCAAAGATATTTTTTAAGTGCATAGAAATATTATTTTTAGTAGTATCATAAAGATTAGCCATTACCTCTTGGCTCATCCAGATATCCTCCTCAAGTATATTAACATCAACTTTTACATTACCATTTTTTGATACATATATAATTATATTGTCTTTCAATATTTCACCAGCCTTCTATTTTTCTATTAATTCATAAAATCTTTGTTTATTTTTAGAACTTAAAACATTCATTATTACTTCTTTAAATGCTCGTTTACTCCTATAATTAGGATACATTTCCTTTAACATATCAAAGATAAAATCATCGGAATTATCAAGTTCTTTCATTTTTCTAATGTAATGACATAATTCTTTACTATATTTATCTTTTACTGCATCTTAATACTTTGCTAATCTATACATACTAGGATTTTTCTTCAATAATTCAAATAATTTATCAGTTTCATTTTCTTCCACATAAATATCTTCTAAAATATCTTTATTATTAGGTTTGATTTTAGATATTATTTTTTCTTTTACAGGCTCCCATTCATAACCGCTATACATATCTTTTAGCTCTTTATATTTTACAAAACTATTTGTTTCTATTATAACTTCCGGTAATATCTTTTTCATTTTCCTTCAAGTCAACTTTACAAGAAATATTCATTCTCGTAACAATACCACACTCAATGCTTGTTGCCATATATTACCTCCGATCAACCCAAGTATACAGTAAAACCATTTTGTAATCAATAGGCTACAACAATTTTTAATAAAAAGAGCTATTAAAATTAACTGTTATATTTTTAATTAAACTAGTCAACTATTATAATACTAGCATTGATTACTTTCTTTATCAAACAGCTGAAAGAAAAGCATACAAAAAAAGCATTTTCAAAAATAAGCTCAAAAATTAATTTAATTTCTCTGCAGTAATCTCTGCAGTTTTTTATTTTGCAACCCAAATAGATTTAGCATCTGAACCAATATTTTCAATTAAACCTTTGTTTTTTAAAAATGTTAACAAAGTTCTTATTCTATTATTCATATTCTCTGATTTCCCATTTAAAAATGGATAAACATAATCATTGATTTCCTGTCTAGTCCTACCATCTGAAGAGTCTCTGATAAAAGCCAATATTAATTCTTTTAATTTATCATTTCTAATCGGTTCATTATTTAAATTAGTTATTGGAACATGAGCAACAAAAATTTCATCATCTTTAAATGTTGGTATAGATCCACTATAAATTTTAGTATACTTTGCTATTTTATTAATACCAGAACCAAGTTCATCAGCAAGACCAATCTCTTTAAAAAAATTAGCTATCTTGGGATTTTTAGGATATGGAGAATAATTATTCAAATCTATAAAGCCAATTATCCTTGGTTTATTTGCATTTTCAGTAATAATATTTTCTTTAGTTATTAATAATCTTGCTGGATAAGGATTAGAATATTCTCTATGAATCAACATATTTACACACAATTCTCTTGCAATGACATCTCTAATATTTATTCTTTGATTATCTTCCACATAAAATCTATCATCTAAATGTTTTTTTATAAAATCCGTTAGTCGTACATATGCATCCATCAAATTAGTTCTGATATCATCACGATCATCATACCTATCCAAATTATCTATTCTAAGTATTGCATCAGTTCGATAATACGATAAAGCAGAAAGAATTATATCATCCTTTCCAAACAATAATATACATGCCAAATTAATTCCTTCATTACCAGTTTCCAAATTTTTTTCATACAAACCAGCACTTCTAAGCATTTCTTCATCACTCATTTTTTTCCAAGGATGATTTGCCATTCTATTTGAAGCCATATTTCTTGCTCTATCAATTAAATCATGTCTTAAATCATCCATACACGCATAAGGATATATTTTATTTTCTATATAAGTGCTTCTTTTTCTAATATATAGTTCAGATATTAAAGTTGTATTATTGGTAATATCAAAATCACCATCCTCATTTCTATCATAAATTTTATTGGCTGTTTTATGTACGTCTGAACTTTCATAAACATAAATATATAAAATATGTTTTTTGTCATAAATATACTCTTTTATATCAAGATGAATAGTCGGAAATATTTTTTCTGGATTATTACATAAATCTACGAATTCTTTTTTTAAAGCTTTAATATAATCATCATTTATCCCTATTATTTCCTTATCATCCTTAACGCCTAAAAATATATGTCCACCATTTCTATTTAACATAGAACAAACAGACTCAAACAGAGTTTTAGGTTAACTTCTTTTAGCTTCCTTATATTCAACTGATATACCTTCGCCAAGATTAATAAATTGTTCAAGATTATTTGGTAATTTTTCTATTTTCATTAAAGTTACTCCTTTTTTCCGATTATTATAGCTCATTTAATCAGCATATTTTGTCGAATTAAGGTAATAACTCTTATTTTTTAATATTTATTCCTCATATATTCCATGAATCTTTTGAATTACAGTATAATCTGGATTTTCTAAAACCCACTTTTCACCATCAAAATTAACATTAAAAAGAATGGTATAACTAACCCTTTTATCTTCACTTTTCATATATTCTAATTGTAAATACTTATACTTAGTATCATTAAATGTTTTATCATCATTTAAAAACTCATTACTATGACTATTCTTATATTGTAAAGCCTTATTTTTACTATTATTATAATCATATGTTGTAACATTTACAGTTATAGTAGCTTTATCGCCATTAAAAGTTTCTTCTGTCACTTCATATTCTAAATCATAATAAAGTCTTTTCATAACTGTCTTATACATACTTTGCATATCACTTGTTAAATTCTCATGACTTATTAATTCATCAAGAGACTTAGTAACATTTACATTATGGTTTTTATAAGCACTAAAATAATCTTTAACAGGTGTTACAGCCTCATTTTTTGTACAACCACATACTAAAAAACAAATTATTAATAATATTATTCTTTTCATAATTTTTCCTTATATGAAAGTCTAATCAACTTTTCTATTCTTTCCATATCTTTATTAAAAGGCTTCTTAATTTCTAAAAACATTTTTTTAATAGCTTTATCATAATCATCTGTACTAACATGAAACCACTCATAATAATAATATAAACATTCATCTTTATTATCATTATCCTTAATCTTCTTAAGTTCATGAAAAATTAAATTCTTAGCCTTCTCTCCTTGTCTATAATCACTTAAAATTTTAATTTTATCTAATACCTTAAACTTTAACTTCATAGTATTCATGCTATGTGCTAACTCATTAACTTCTAATTCATCTTCAATTAACAAAGAACTATAATAAATAATCTTTCCTTCTTGATTTAACTCCACCATTAAAGCATCACACCCAGTTGAAAAAAGTAAATAATTTGTTTTATCTTTATTATTTTTAACAATACTTTCCATTTCTAAAATAACACTATAACTAAGTAATACTCGCATATCTTCTTTACTTATTTTTATAAATGGTATTTTCTTTATATTAACAACATCATCATTACTTTCCCACTCATAAAACTTTAAAATATATTCAGAAAAATTACCTAATACATCATAATAATATTGCATTACAAGTCCCTTCTTTCTTAAAAGCCAAAAATATAAATAATAAACCCACTAATAAAGCTAAACATTCTACTCTCTTACATATAAATTGGACATATGAAAAAAAATTATACCCACAATATAAAAGATTTAAATAAAGAAAACAAAAAGTAAAACCAATAGATACTAAAAGCACCCCTACTATAAAATAAATTATTTTTTTCATAACTATCTATAATATTTTATTTATTAAATTATAATTTTAGTATATAATGTTGTAAGGTGATAAATATGGATTTAATAAAATATATCTTATTAGGAATTTTACAAGGGTTAACAGAGCCCTTACCAATATCTTCAAGTGGACATTTAGTATTATTTAAAAATCTTTTTAATACTAATATGTTAAATGATGTTAACTTTGAGATAATTGTAAACTTTGGTTCTTTTCTAGCTATCTTATTAATATTTTGGCAAGACATAGTAAGGTTAGTTAAAGCGTTTTTCTTATATATCTTTAAGAAAGATGAAAGAAAGAAATATCTTAAAGATTTCAAGTATTGTCTAATGATTATAATTGGTAGTATTCCCGTTGGTATAGCTGGTATCTTATTTAAAGATAAAATAGATACTTTATCAGGTAATATGCAATTTCTAGGTTTTGCCTTTCTTCTAACTAGTATTATGTTATTTCTTGTTAAAAATGCTCAAGGTAAAAAAGGTGATTATGATATAACTTTTAAAGATGCATGTATCATAGGTCTTATGCAAATGGTAGCCTTAATGCCTGGTATCAGTCGAAGTGGTACTGTATTAGTTGGTTGCTTACTATGTAAATTATCACGTGAAGCATCTTTAAAATATACTTTTATGTTATATTTCCCTGTCAGTGCAGCCTCAATGGTTTTAGGGGTTAAAGATTTATTAGAAGCGGGATCCCTAGGAAACTTCTTATTACCCTATACATTAGGATTAGTTGCTGCCGGTATTGTAACATACTTCTCATATAACTGGTTATCTAGATTAGTAAAAAAAGGAAAACTTTGGAAATTCTCTATTTACTGTTTTATCCTATCATTATTTGTTTTAATATATTTCCGTTAAAAAGGACTACCTAGAAATAATTATTAAATTTCTAGATAGTCTCTTTTTTTATTGCAATTAATTTTAAAAAAAAACCTAATAAAGGTCTAAAATCATACATTTATGGTGTTTCAGGAGGGACTCGAACCCTCGCTCTTTAGCTCCGGAGGCTAATGTTTTATCCAACTAAACTACTGAAACAAAAAAAGGAAAAATATTAAAACAATTTAATAATATCTCCTATAGTAATTAGTATCATTAATATCATTAAAAGAGCAAAACCAATCAAATTACAAGTATTTTCAATTTTAGAATTTATCTTACTACCTTTAATTTTCTCTAATATCATAAAGAAGACATGCCCACCATCAAAAGCAGGAAATGGTAAAATATTAATAAAACCAACATTAATTGATAAGAAAGCCGTTATATAAATAAGTTGCTTAATACCATATTGAACACTCTCATCAATAACTTTATAAATACCAACAGGACCAGATAAATTACTAACTGAAACATTACCAGTAATAAGTCCCCATACAGTAACAGCCATAGAAGAAATTACATTAATAAACTTTTCAAAACTAAAACGAATACTTTCTATAACCCCTTTTTTACAGCTATTATCAATCTGAATACCAAAGACACGTGTCTCATTACCATTTTCATCTTTAACCATCGTAGGAGCAATTTTTAAGGTTTCTAATGACCCATCAACATGTTTAACACCAAAATCATATATATTATCAGTATCTTTATAATATAAATAAATTTGTCCTACATCCCAAGAAGAAAACTTATGACCATTAATACTTGTTATAATATCCCCCGGTAACATACCAGCCTTACTAGCAGCCGAATCATCTAAAACATTTAATACTTTTGGTGTACTACTAGTTGGTCCCCATATTAAAGCCATAACAAATAACAATACTATTGCTAAAACAAAGTTATTAAAAACTCCTGCACATAAAATACATAATCTTTGATACCATGGTTTATTACACATAAACTTTTCTTTAGGTATCTCCTCAGCATCTTCGTATACCTCACCAGCCATTTGAACAAATCCCCCGATTGGTAAAGCCCGAATATTATAGTTTATCCCATCACGTCCCTTATGTGAAAATAACACAGGCCCCATCCCAATTGAAAACTCATAAATAAAAACTCCTGACTTTTTAGCACATATAAAATGACCAAACTCATGTACTAAAACAATTAAACCAAGAACTAAAATAAAAATAATTAAACTAATAAACCACATAACAATTATCCTTTCTAATAAAACATTAATACCAAAACATATGTAAGTATCCCAAATATAAAACTATCTAATCTATCAAGTATTCCACCATGTCCCGGTATTAAATTAGAGAAATCTTTAATACCATTCTCTCTTTTAATTTTACTAAACAATAAATCACCTATACACCCCATTATAGATATAATAAATGTTAAAACAACTAAAACAATTATATTCATATTACTAATAAAATAATAGTAATAAATACTAGGTAAAATAGTACCAAGAACACACCCACCTATATAACCTTCTAATGTTTTTTTAGGACTAATATTTGGTGCCACTTTCCTTTTACCAAACAAAGAACCAATTAAATAAGCAAATACATCTGTACAAACCGGTATTAAGAATAAATAAATAACTCTTTCTAAACTCATATTTCTAAGCACTATTAAAGAATTAAAAGAAACACCAAGTAATAACACTACCCCAAGGAGATAAAAGCCATCACGTGTATCATATTCCCCATTTTTATAATTAAATAACGATGGTACTAAGAATAGTAATATAAAAATAGCAATTAACTTATGACTTACCCCAAAAGATAGATTAGTAGATTGATACTCATAAAATACCATAACAAGTAATGACATCATACCAAATAGTTCAATACCCTTAGGTATCTTAGAATGACTTACTCTTAAATCTACCATTTCTTTAAAAGCCAACAAAGAAAGTATCCCAGCAAACAAAGAAAATGGTATACCACCAGTCATTAAAACCGGTACAAACACTATTAATATAACAATACTACTAAGTAACCTCTTAAGCATAAGCATGCCCCCATTCATTATAATGTACTATTCTATATCATATAAAACATATTTTCAATATTTATAACTAAACTAAGTAAAAATTTTTGGGAGCCATAACTCCCAAACTCTCTTAAAAACATTTCACTTGTAACCAATTAATAATATTTTTACTTTTACAAAAATTTTCTATTATACACTCACTACCCCATAATATTTGTAGACTTTATTAGTAAGAAAGACAAAAATGTGATTGGGATTTATTTCTTTATAAACGTATATCTACTTTTTAAACTCATGATCTATTTTCTTTTTTTTTAAAAATTTGATCGACCCTAGGCATTCGCTCGATTGGCTCCTCGGGCGGATATTCTAAACGCCTCGTGGGTTTTTTACACCCTAACTAAGGATGAATGGATTTCCTGAGCTGCCATCTCCGCTTTGGACCCCCACATTCGATAACAGATAACCGACGGGACGGACGGCGACTTCGGTGCTGAACGCACCGGCGTCGAGGCCGCCGCCAGAGACGTCCACATAGAACACATCGCGAGCATGGAAAGAGTAAGCAAACGGCGATAATGTCCATTGATGGCTGCTATTAAATAGCCAATCATTATTTTTACAATCACTTACACTACTTTCTTTCCAATTGTATAGTTCTTTATTTAAACATGTTGTTCGGTCTGCCCCACTACCGCCACTTGTTGCATATCCATAATCACTTGGATACATTAAGCCTATCTTTCCTGTCCATGTTGTTGTTCTTGATACCGTGTCTGTACAAGAAGTTCCACTTGTACAGATTTTTCCTGTGTTTGTACTTCTTTCATATGTATAAAAATGTTTTGTTAATCCTCCACTACTGCTAGTCCATGATGCAGTTCCTTGACTTCCTGTATTCCATACCGCATTCC
>JABLTO010153340.1_pt1 | contig 18379 bp, 10 predicted proteins | sample 7160091 | NCBI WGS metagenome assembly JABLTO01 (sample SAMN14651225, study PRJNA627086) | human gut metagenome | isolation source: feces | host: Homo sapiens
AATTGTCCGGCACTGTATAAAAACTGCGGGTGCGGCAGAGGAATCCATGACATCATCCGCTGGATCAATGACAACAGCGCACAGGATTTTTCACAAAGATACAGCGAAGAAAGTATTTCCGCATTGTTGTTTTATCCGATCAAAGCGATAGCGATCGATCACAGCCGCAGCAAACAGGAAAAAGAAAAACAATTGGACGAACTGATCGAAATGATTCTGAAAGCCATGGCGTAAATGAAAGTCTGACACAGCAAAAATTATTTGAACAATATTCATTGAAGGAGGGATCAGTATGGATACAGTACCTTACAGGGAAAGAGCGATTATCATTCCTATTTATAACGTGACACTGCTGCCGGGTGTCTCTACGATGATCTATTTTGCCAAGCCACCAAAACATCTGGAAGATGAGATCACAAAAAAGGATACATTGTTCGTGCTTGCGCCGATTCGCCGAGATGCGACCCGCGAAGATATTTCAAGCGAAGATTTTTATCGCTACGGTGTTTCTTTTTACAACGGACAGCTGGCAACAAATGAAAAAGGAACATTTCTTTCCGCCAAGCTCATGAACCGTGTGCGTCTGGAAGACCTTCATCAGGAAAACGGGCAGTGGTATGGCGAAACGATGAGGGATCAGGAACAGGCCGATTTAGATGAGCAGGGGGAACTGCAGATCCTCACTTATATCAAACAAAGCGTAAAAGAAGTCGTTTCACGCTTTAAAAACGGTGATGTCTATATAAAAATGATGGACAACGTGCAGGATCTCAATACAATGATCGCCTATCTGAGTCAGTTCCTGCCGCTGTCGGCGCAGGAAAAATATGAACTTTTGGAAAGTGAATCTCAGAAAAAGCGCGGATTGTACTTTATGGATCTTTTGTTGAAACAAAAAGAGACCTTTGAACTGAATCTCGAACTGCGCGAAAAGATCGCCGATAAGACGAACCGTGCTTATCGAAAACAGATCCTGCAGGAACAGATGAAGGCCATTCAGGAAGAATTGAAGGACGATCAGGAGCGTGGCGATGAAGAGGAAGAAGGCTATAAAAGCAGGATCCTGCAGGCCAATCTGCCTAAAGAAGTGGAAAAGGCGGCACTGAAGGAAGCAAAGAAGCTGGATACGATGGGCATGGGAAATGCCGAAGAAAACGTGATCCGCAATTATCTGGATTTTCTGCTTTCGTTGCCTTGGACGCGAAGCAGAAATGAAGAAATCGATCTGCGCAGGGCAAAGAAAATTCTCGACTCGCAGCACTTCGGTCTGCAGCAGGTGAAGAAAAGAATTTTGCAGCATCTGGCAGTTTTGAAACTGCGTGAAGGCAAGAAGGGTTCGATTCTTCTTCTGGTAGGACCCCCGGGAACAGGTAAGACAAGTCTAGGGAAAAGCATAGCGCAGGCGCTAGACCGCCCGTATGTACGCATCAGTCTGGGCGGCATTCATGATGAGGCCGAGATTCGCGGACATCGCCGTACTTACATTGGCGCATTGCCGGGAAATATTCTTAAATGCATGCAGAAAGCCGGGAAAACAAATCCGCTGATCGTGCTGGATGAAGTGGATAAAGTACAGGGAAGAGGCTATAACGGGGATCCGTCCAGTGCCTTACTGGAAGTTTTGGATCCGGAGCAGAACAATACATTTATGGATCATTATCTGGATCTGCCATATGATCTTTCGGATGTATTCTTTATCGCAACCGCCAATACGTTGGATACTATTCCGCAGCCTCTGTTAGACCGTATGGAAGTCATTACGATCTCCGGATATACGGATGAAGAGAAATTCCATATCGGAAAAGAACATCTGGCATCGCAGGTTCTCGAGGAAAACGGACTGGATCGCAGCAAAGTGTCATTTACAGACGGTGCGATGAAAGGCATCATCGAACAATATACAAGAGAAGCCGGCGTACGCGGGCTGAAGAAACAGCTCTCGGCTGTCGTGCGCACGCTGGCTCAAAAGATCGTCAACGAAGAAATCACATTGCCTTATACAGTGAAAAAGAGGGATCTGGAAGAGCTTCTGGGTCCTCCTGTGGCCCGTCATGACCGTGCCGGCAAGGAGAATCCGCCCGGTGTCGTCACCGGATTGGCATGGACACCGTTAGGCGGGGAGATCTTGTTCATCGAAGCCTTGGCAATGCCTGGCAAAGGCGGAGTCAAACTGACCGGCCAGTTAGGTGATGTCATGCAGGAATCGGCACAGATTTCCCTAAGTCTGCTGCGTTCTTATCTTCCTTTCGATACCGCTTATTTTCAGGAACATGATCTTCATATCCATGTACCGTCCGGAGCCGTATCGAAAGACGGTCCTTCGGCGGGAACCGCCTTGTTCAGCGCACTTGCTTCGATGGCTACCGGCATCAAGGTGGATTCGCATCTGGCGATGACAGGCGAGATCACGCTGCGTGGAAAAGTACTGCCGATTGGCGGGCTGAAAGAAAAACTGCTGGCTGCCCGTCAGGCCGGCATAACAGAAGTGCTCATTCCGAAAGACAATGTCAATGACCTCAAAGAGTTCAGCGAAGAACTGAAAGATGCTCTCAATATCATTCCGGTCGAAACAGCGGAAGATGTGCTGACACATGCACTTAAGATCTCACTGAAGCAGTTGGCATGCACTTTCCAAAGCATGCATCCGTCATTTCCATCATCACCTTTAAAGCGCGAAAATGAGCATTCGTCTTCTCATGTTTCCATTTTGTAAAAAAACCGGTCAGCGATTTTGTTCGCAAGCCGGTTTTTTGCACTTTCATGAAGAAAAGTGTTTTCAAATCCGCAATTCAATAGTAATATTTATTTTATACACACAAAAAAGAAACGGAGAGACTAAGCTATGGCATTATTTCGATTCATTTATAATATTTTATGGGGGGATCTCATCAGCATTCCGCTTCCCGGAGGAAGTACCCTGGGTGTATCGCTGCTGGTCCTGATCCTGATTCCGGCAGGTCTTTATTTTACATTTAAAACAAGATTCCTGCCGTTTCGCATGTTCCCGGAAATGATCAGGGTCACTTTGGAAAACAACAAGAAAAAGGAGAACGAGGGAATCTCCGGCGTGCAGGCTTTGATCGTGTCTACGGCGTGCCGTGTCGGCATGGGAAATCTGGTCGGCGTCGTAGCGGCAATTTCGGCCGGAGGCGCCGGTGCCGTGTTCTGGATGTGGATCATTGCGCTGGTCGGTTCTTCGACCGCTTTCATTGAAGCAACACTGGCCCAGCTTTATAAAGAGAAAGATCCGCTGTACGGTGGTTATCGGGGCGGACCGGCATATTATATCCATCACTTGTTTGTCAAAGAGGGGAGCGGACGCAAACATTCGGTGATTGCCGTTCTGTTTGCATTGTCAGGTCTGATTTGCTGGTGCGGCATCAGTCAGGTAACGGCAAATTCCATTTCTTCCTCATTTGAGAATGCATTTCATATCCCGCCGCTGTATTCGACGATTGCCCTGGTTATCGTTGCGGCCGTTGTAGTGCTGCGTAAAAACGCAACTGTCAGAGTATTGGATATCGTAGTGCCGATCATGGCGGCCTGCTATTTTTTCATCACGGTTTTCATCATTTTGCAGAATGCATCACAGCTTCCGTCGGTTTTTGAACAGATTTTTGCGGAAGCATTCGGTTTTCGCCAGGTGGTCGGCGGCGGTATCGGCGCCGTGATCATGAACGGGGCGAAACGCGGCCTGTTCTCCAATGAAGCAGGCTCTGGATCCGCTCCCTGTGCGGCGGCTGCGGCAGATATCAGCCATCCTGCTAAAGAGGGACTTTTGCAGGCACTGGGCGTCTTTATTGATACTTTGCTGATCTGCAGCTGTTCTGCCATGATCATGCTGCTGACGCCGGTTGAGATCCGCGGCGGTCTGGAAGGGATGGATCTGCTGCAGAGCGCGATGAACTATCATATGGGCCAGTTCGGGGTCATCTTCATTGCAGTGATCCTCTGGCTGTTCAGCTTTTCCACTTTCCTCGGGATCCTGTTTTATGCCCGTTCGAATGTTGCCTATCTTTTCGGCGACAACTGGATCTCACAGACCCTGTATAAAATTCTGGCACTGGCCATGCTGTTTGTCGGCGGTCTTGCGGCTTATCAGTTCGTGTGGGATCTTGGCGATGTCGGTGTCGGACTGATGACGGTTTTCAATATGATTGCTCTGGTTCCTTTAGCGCCTAAGGCAATTGCATCATTACGGGATTATGAAAATAAGCTGAAAGAGGGAAATAGACCGTAAAAGAATCTTGAAATGAATCTCATAATTTGTATCAAAATTCTATGATCTAAATCAATTTATTAGTAAGGATCAATTTCTGTATTCTGTAGGACTTGATCCTTTTAATTTTGTTGTTATCATTGACGTATATGTAAACAAGCTTATGAAGATGCTCTGCAGAGTTATTTAGTGTTGTGGTTCATGATTAATTTAAGGAAATTGTAGTAGTAGCCGCAATTGTGTAACATTCCATCGATGGCGAGTTTGGTGCCGACAGAGCGCATGGTTACGATGTTGTATTATTGTATAAGTATGCTGATCTGATTAAAGCAGAGCTGACAGATTGGCATGCATCGCAGTGTGGTATGCCATTGTTCATACAAAAAACGATATATTCCGTGTTGGAAAAATTCTAACGTGCCGTGTTGGAAAAATTCTAACGTGTAAAGGCTTCTAATTGGATAATGAATAATACAATACACAATTAGTCAAATAATTCATGTTTTGCTACATACACAAAGCTGCTTACCTTTGTAAACAGAAATGTGATGGTTTTGCGATTGAATTTTCAGAAAATAAACACAAAGTTATATAAATATGATATTATCTTAATTGAAAGCGCAAACATTAATCTTTGTCAGGGAAAGGTTATAAGCGCAAGCAAGGAGGGGATCTGATTTCATATTATTCGATAATCATTGTATTTTATTTAGAGAAGGGAGAATAAAAGTGGAAAAGAATTGGATGCACAGAATCGGTAAAGGGGTTCTGGCAGGAATGCTTGCAGTCAGCGGTGTGGCCGGCGTTATTACAATGGCGCCACGTTCTGTTGAAGCGGCAAGCGAGTACAAAATTCTCGGTGCGGTTACCGATGTTGAAAAAGAGGGCAATATTGTTTATGTTACGTATGCAGGTGGTGAAAAAACGAAAATCACTTTCCTGGAAAATGATATTTTCCGGTTCAACATGGATCCTAACGGTGATTTTGCAGAGTATCCGACACCGAATTCAAAAGATCATACGGCTACGATCGTTCAGCAGAGCGATGATTCGGATGAATACAGCAAACCTGTTCCGAATGTAAATGAAACAGAGGACAGTGTAACGATCACAACTGACAAGATCTCATTGGAAATCGCCAAGAAGACTTCGATGATGAAACTTACAAATCTGGAAAACGGAAACGTCGTTTGGGAGGAGAATGCTCCTTTACAATATAAGGACGGAAGTACCGTGCAGACTTTGAAACAGAGTGCTGCGGAAAATTTCTATGGTGGCGGAACACAGAATGGACGCTTTGTTCATACCGGAAATACAATTGAAATCGTTAATACGAATAACTGGGTTGACGGCGGTGTTGCTTCACCGAATCCGTTCTACTGGTCAACAGCCGGTTACGGTGTTCTTCGCGATACATGGAAACCTGGCGAATATGACTTCGGTGACAGCAAAGCCGGCGTGGTAAAAACAGAGCATAATGAAAAACGTTTCGATGCTTATTATTTTGTCGATGCGACACCGGCTGAAATCCTGAATGACTATTATCAGGTAACAGGAAAACCGGTTCTGCTTCCTGAAAACTCTTTCTATCTCGGTCACCTGAACTGCTACAACCGAGATGCATGGATCGAAACAAGTTCAGGCGGTAATTTGCTGGAAGATGGCAAATACTATAAGGAAACAAACCGTAATGGTGCAGTGAACGAAGGCGAAACACTGGAGACATTGAACGGAACAAATGACTCTGATTACAAATTCTCAGCACGTGCAGTCATTGACGGATATGTGAATAACGACATGCCGCTGGGATGGTTCTTGCCAAATGACGGTTATGGATGCGGTTATGGACAGTCAGATACGAATATTGATGACAACATTGAAAATCTGCAGGCCTTTACCGAGTATGCACATAAGTATGGTGTCGGTACAGGTTTATGGACACAGAGCAATCTGACACCGGATCCGACGCAGCCGATTCACTTACAGCGAGACTTCGAAAAAGAAGTAAATGTGGGCGGTATTCGTACATTGAAAACAGATGTTGCATGGGTAGGAAACGGATATTCTTTCGGTCTCAACGGAATCAAGAAAGCATACGATATCATTACTGCAACAGGAGATCGCCCTAATATTGTTACACTGGACGGCTGGGCTGGAACACAGCGTTACGGCGGTATCTGGACCGGCGATCAGTCAGGCGGAAACTGGGAATATATTCGATTCCATATTCCGACTTACATCGGTCAGTCACTGAGCGGAAACCCGAATATCGGTTCCGATATGGATGGAATCTTCGGTGGTTCATCTTTGATCACGACACGTGACTATCAATGGAAGATCTTTACACAGTACATGCTGAATATGGACGGTTGGGGATCTTATCCTAAAAAACCATATATTTTTGGTGAAGATACTACAAGCATCAACCGTATGTATCTGAAACTGAAAGCACAGCTGATGCCGTATCTGTATACAGAGGCATATAATGCGACACAGGGATTACCGATGCTGCGTGCTATGTTCTTGAATTATCCGGAAGATGCAAATGCATACGGAAAGAATGTACAGTATCAGTTCATGTACGGCGAAGATTTCCTGGTTGCCCCGGTTTACCAGGATACTAATATGGATGAACACGGAAATGATATCCGCAACGGTATCTATCTGCCAGATGAAAATGAAATCTGGATCGATTACTTCAGTGGAAAACAATACCGCGGCGGACAGACTTTGAATAACTTTGATGCGCCAATCTGGAAACTTCCGTTGTTTGTAAAGAACGGTGCCATCATTCCGATGTATGAAGAAAACAACAATGCTATGCCGAAATCCGACACGAATACAATGGGTCTGGATAAAACAAAACGTATTATTGAGTTCTATCCGGAAGGAAATTCAAGCTATCAGCTGTATGAAGATGACGGTGTAAGCGTAGATAACAGCAATAAGGAAGAAGTAAATTATAAAGACAGCGTGTCAACTGTATTTACAAGTGTTGTTAAAGATCAGACTGCAACCCTGACTGCAGAAAAATCTACAGGCACTTATGAAGGTTATGATTCGATGCGTGAAACAACTTTTGTTGTAAATGTATCAAAACAGCCGGAATCTGTAACAGGAACGATTGGTGGAGAAAAAGTTGATTTCGAGGCAGTTTCTTCACAGGAAGAATTTGATCAGGCAGCCGGTAATGTTTACTTCTATAATGAGAAACCGAATCTGAACAAGTATGCGACAGATGGCAGTGCGTTCAGCGAAGTGGAGATCATCACGACACCGAAGCTTTATGTGAAGACAGCGGAAACTGATGTCAATAAGAATGCGGTGCAGGTTGTGATCGAAGGATTCGAAAACAAACAGGATCTGAATGCCAACGTTGAAAATGAAACATTGGGCGTACCGCAGAATGTGCGTACAGTAGAGGAAGAAGTAGCACCGACACAGATCCCGTTGTACTGGGATGAAGTTGAGGGTGCAACAGAATATCAGGTAGAAGCTGACGGCATTATTCAAAGCGGAATGACCGATCCATACTTCCTGCATACAGATCTGGAATATCATTCTACACATACATATCGTGTTCGTGCCGTGAATGCGGACGGTTACTCTAAATGGAGCGAACCGTTTGAAGCTACTTCTGCATTGGACCCATACCGCAATACGATTCCAAACCTCACGATTTCTACAAGTGACAGTGCCAGCGGATACAGTGCAGACCGTCTGATTGACCGTGAATATACACAGTACTGGTTCACAGACTGGACAAATCCGGCTATCAATAATCGTGATAAAGTATTTAATTTTGACTTCAAACAGATTTACAAAATGGATAAGGTTCAGCTTTATCCTCATAGTGATTATCTGAGCAATCAGCCAAGTGAAGTGTCTGTATACGGAAGTACAAACGGTACAGATTATACACTGGTAGCTGATCATGTAGCTTTTGCATCCAAAGATGCAAATCCGAAAGATGTGATGCTTAACGGTGCCAAAATGCGCTATATGCGCCTGGTTGTACATAAACCGGCCGGAAACTATATTGCATTGACGGAAATCATGCCGTTGAAGGTAGACGGAACTGGTCCGATTGTTTATGGCGATGTAACAAGTGACGGTGTCGTTGACAGTAATGATTTGACCATGATGCAGAACTATGTTGGTTTAACACCGGCAGATGCAGACTGGGAGTATGTTGTCGACAAAGGCTGTGATTTTAATGAAGATAGTGTCATTGATGCATATGATGTGGCAGTGGTGGCCAATATCGTGAACAAACCGTCTGCCGAAAAAGATACAGCCGGACAAATTGCAATCATTGCAGATAAGACAGAGATCAAGGCAAATGAAACCGTAGAACTTAATATCATGGGTGTCGGAATGGAAAATGTATCCGCATTCTCTGTTCGTATTCCGTATGACGTAAGTAAATTTGACTTTGTCAGTGTAACAAATGCGCCTGCTACTTCAAACATGACAACATTCTCAAAACCTAGGGCTCACAGTGACGGTACCAGTGATATCTTTGCCGTATATGCCAATGTCGACAGCAAAACTTTGGTAAACGGCACAGCAATGCTTGGAAAGATCACGCTGCGGGCAAAAGAAGATATTACATGGAATGCAGAAATTGCCAATGCCAAACTGGTCGGAAACAACAATTCTGTTGTTGACGATGCATTGATTCAGGAAAGCAGCGAGGAACCTCAGGTTCCTGCCGGATATCGTCCGATCGAAATTACTGCCGATCAGATCGAATCTCAGGAAGGCAATACACTGCAGCCGAATATGGGCGTAGACAAACTGGTTGACGGCAAGGTGGATGATGATGCATATCGTTTTGAGTTCCAGTGGGGAAATTCAGCTGAAGAAATCGATGCTTCACTGCCGCATGAACTGACATATCACTTCAACGATGCAACAGCAGTCAGCAAGCTGCGCGTTCAGATCCGCCACAATGGTGATACATTAAATGCTGGCGCATTAAAAGATTTTGAGCTGTATGGACTGGATGCAGAAGGCAATCGTACAAAACTGGGAAGCTATACGATGACGGCATATGATCAGTCTTTTGAATTCAATAAAGAAGCAAAGGCTTATGCAGGCATCGTATTGAAAGCTCTGACATCTCAGGGAGGTCAGGCTTACAAACTGAACATAGATGAGACAACATTCTATCAGAATGAAACAGTTGCGGTTACAGGCATTGATTTTGCGGACAGTGTAACCGATAAGATTGTTCAGGGACGTTTTGCACAGATCGATGCAGTGATTGCACCGGAAAACGCAACAAATGGTTTCTATACAGTAACAAGTTCAGATGAATCAGTTGCCAAAGTCATCCGTATTAAGACAGGTGAAAACAAATTTGTATATGCCCTGTACGGTGTGAAGACAGGAAGTGCAGAAATCACAGTTACTTCATTGGCAGATGCTGATGTTAAGAAAACAATGACAATCACTGTGGTGGAAAACAGCAAAGATTCTTTGGCTGAGCTGATTGCACAGGCTGACAAATATACAGAAAACCTGTTTACAGCAGACAGCTTCAAGAACTTCAAGCAGGCACTGGAAAACGCAAAGGCAGTATATGCCGATGAAAAAGCGGATCAGGATATGATCGACAGTGCCGAAGCATCTTTAAGGGCTGCCATGAGTGACCTGCAAATCGAGAGCGGAAATGAAATCAAAGAAGGTGTAACAGCTGTAGCGGCAACGAGTGAAATTACGACTGCTGAAGGTGAATCAGGTGAAAAAGAAAATCTGCTGGATAAGGATTCAAATACTTACTGGCATACAAATTACCTGAAACCGGAAGAATGCAAGATGCCGCAGTCTGTTACATTTGATCTCGGACATATTTATACATTGAACAATGTCAGCTTCCTGCCTCGTCAGGGTGCAAGAAACGGTGATATCATTCGTGCTGCCGTTGAATTAAGTCTGGATGGAGAAACATTTGTACGTGTTGGAGAATATACGTTCGACAATGACGGAAAAGAGCTGAATGATAAAGAAAGCTATAAGAACATGGCATTTGCACCGGAAAAGGCACGCTATGTAAGATTTGTAGCACTTTCTACATTGGGAGACAGCAATGATACATATGCAAGTGCTGCCGAAGTAAGCTTCTATGGCGTTGCCGAAACTGATAAGAGCGCACTTCTGGATGCACTGGATGAAGCTCTTGCATTTAAGGCAGAAAACTTTACAAAGGACAGCTGGGCTCTGTACCAGAAAGAAGTGAAGGCTGCTCAGGCTGTTGCTGATGACAAAACGGCTTCTCAGGATGTGGTTGATCAAGCTACTGATGCATTGATCAAGGCAAAAGATCTGCTTGTTAAACGCGGTGATACCAGCGGTTTGACAGCATTGGTAGATCGTGTCGAGAGTCTGGATGCAAAAGACTACACAGCTGACAGCTGGAAGGCAGTAGAAGCTGCATTGAAAGACGCAAAAGCTGTGCTTGCCGAAGCAGACAATGTTTCTGTTGTCGATGTCAAAGAAGCAGAAGAAGCATTAAAGAATGCTGTAAATGATCTGGTTTACGCAAACGGTGAAAAACCGGGAACTGATGATGGTGATAAACCTGGTCATGATGCCGGCGGAAAACCGGGAACAGGCAGCAAACCGGGACAAGGTGATTCTACTGGCACAGCAGCAGCCGATAATGCCGGCGGCTATGTGGCAGCCATCGCACTTGCAGGCATTGCCGCAGAAGGACTGCGCCGCAAGAGAAAACTGAATAAATAACAGTGGAAAAGGGGAATGAGCAAGATCATTCCTCTTTTTTGCATGAAAGTATGTTTTTAACGACACCGGAGATATCACAGCAAAAGTAGATGGTCATATGATTGTTGCTTAATGTTTCCCTCTTGTCTAAACAAATGTATTTTTGTATGATGTACATATCATAGGGGGGAGATCGAGATGGCTTTAATCAGATGTCCGGAATGTGGGAAAGAAATCAGTGATCAGGCAGAATACTGCATTCATTGCGGTTATCCGCTGCATTCCATGAAAAGAGAGAATAGGGGACAAAACGGAAATGCTAACACATTTTCTAATAATGCACCATACAATAATGACGCCTATTATGAACAGGTACGTGAAAAACAAAACAAAAGCGGTGTGGGATTCTGGGGCATTGTAGGTGCCATCCTTCTGGCTATGCTCATTTTGTCGTTTTGTTAACATGCGGCGCAAAAACGTAATCGTCATCATCGCATGCCTTTTTGCTTATGCAGTCAATAAGTGTATTTTATCTTGCTGCTCCTCAAATCAAAGCGTCATTTCGCTTTTCTTTCATTGTTATTTCAATGATGTGGCATGCGGATTACTGTTTCCGGCTTATTGTAATCTGCTGCTGGAATCCAGATATGCCTGTTTTGACCGGTTATGGAAGATCGAGCTGTTATTGTTTTGCTGCGGAATCTTTTGGGAGTATGCCGCACCTCTTTTTATTTCCTATTCGATCAGTGATCCTTGGGACATCATCGCTTATATGAGCGGCGGTCTTATATATTGGCTGATGTTTTTTCACGGACAGAGAACAAAATCGTTTCATAATTCGAGAAGTATCGGAAATGTGTGACGATTTTTTTGTATCGTCCGGCTGTAGCTGCAAAAAGAAGGAAAGGGATGATGAATGATGAAAACAAGAAATACTTTGGCAGCTTTTTTGATCATAGGGACTATGCTTGTTTCGATGATCTGTCCGTCTGCGCTTCACGCGGCCGAAATTGATGTTTTTTATGATGATTTCGACGGGGATGCTTTGAACAGCGACAAGTGGCTGGTTGCCGAAAAGGCATGGGGCGGTTTTAACGGCGGCGTGGTTCCCGAAAATGTGTCGGTAGAAGATGGAAAATTAAAGCTGGAAGGGCATGGCAATTTATATGACGGGGATATCGAAGGTGTTAACCATGATCTGCCCGGTGGCATCCGTACCGGCGCAGCGATTGCGACACGTGAGTATTATGCTTCCGGCAGCTATGAGGTCGTCGCGAAGATTGCCCCTGTCTTGGGAGCATGCTCAGCAATGTGGACATTCGAATACGAAGAGTACGAACAGGGAACGCCGGAATATGAGGCATCCGGGGCAACGTGCCAGAACTATATCGTCAACCACGAAATCGATATCGAGATCCCGGGCCGGCCTTCCTCCAATGCATCACCCAGCTTTGCGTATGCTTTATGCAATTCATATACGAATGAAAACAGAGTTACGACAAACTATACAAAACTGCCTTATGCCGTTGATGACGGAGCCTTCCATACGTATCGTTTTGACTGGCATACAGGCGATACGGATGAGCAGCCAAGAGTGGACTACTACATTGACGGCCATTTGATCTGTGTCTGCACGACCAACATTCCAACCAATGCCAGCCGGTTTTGGCTGGGAATCTGGTTTCCGAGCAGTGCGGATACGGACAAAGACGGTTACGGTGACAGCGGATGGTGCGGAACGGCTGATTTTGATACAGCGGTGTTTGAAATAGATTCGGTAAAGATCACACCTTATCATGAAGCCGGCGATACGCCGCAGAAGGAAACGTATCCGAAATCCGGCTGGGCTGTTGATTCTTTTCCTGAAGATATCGAAGCGGAACATTTTGACCATGTGATCAACGGTGATTTTTCATCCGGCAGCGAAGGCTGGCAGCTTTTCGGCGATGCGCGGATTAACGATGGTTATGCCTGGTTGAGCTCGGGTGCACATACCGATACGATCACCCAACTGGTGCCTGTATTGCCAAAAATGACCTATACGCTGGCTGCTGATGTTGTCGCGGACGGAATCGAAGTGACGATCGGTGTCCGAAAGCCAAACGGTACGATGAGCGAAACAAAGAAAGTCTGTACGTCCGGCAGAACAACAGTTACGTTTACGACCGAATCCGGTATCAGCGAGATGGAACTGTTTGCCGAAGTGCTGCGTTATCAAGATGACGAGAAGCCAGTCAAAGTAGATAATATCACGCTGACCAGCGGAAAAGAGCCTTTGGAAGGTGATGCCGCTGTGGATTCTTTGCCGCCGGATGAGGACGATCCGCCGGCTTCAGATACGGAAAATCGGATTCAAAACGGATCTTTTGATGAAGGTGAACAGAGCTGGACACGGTCCGGCAGTGCCCGTATAGAGAATGGCCGTGCTTTCCTTGCTTCCGGACCAGACACAGACTGTATTTCCCAGATTGTAACGATCGAAAAAGGCAGGACCTATACACTGTCGGCCGATGTGATCAGCAGCGGGACTGAAATCGAGATCGGCGTAAACGACTATAACGGGCGTTACACTAATCTTTCAAAAACCGTTGATGCTTCCGGAAAAGTATATCTTACATTTACAGCGGCACAACATATCGATCAGGTTGAAATCTATCTGCAGGTACTTCGATACCAAGATAACGGCGTGACGGTTGCAGTTGACGATGTGACCCTTGTTTCAGAAGAAACAGTTGCAGATGAGCCTGATCCGCAGCCTCCTGCTGCAGGAGAAATCCTTAAAAACGGATCTTTTGACGATGACGCTTACTGGAATCGGATCGGATCTGCCCAGATCGTTAATGGGAAAGCACTGCTTGCTTCCGGCAATGATACAGACATCATCGAACAGACAGTGACACTTGAACCGTATACGACCTATATGCTGCGTGCGGATCTGCTGACTTCCGGATGTGTCGTTGACCTGATCGTTTCAGATTTCAACGGAAAGTACAGTGAAACAAAGCAATCCTATGCACGATCCGCGGCCGGAGAACTGGTATTTACGACAGGCAGTGATGCACAGGCTGTACGGATCTCGATTCATGTTCTGCGCTATCAAACGGCAGACAATACAGTTGAGGTCGATAATGCAACGCTTATCAAGATATGATGATACTGATTGATTCATAAGCAAACTAAATAGTGGATCTCTGTGTAATGCAAAATAGAGATCCACTATTTAATGCAAAATAAGTGATGTATGCTTCCGGCATATATTTATTTTGATTTGTTTTTATCCTGTGTTTTTCATATATGCAAATCTAAGATAGGATTCATAGGGATGTTGCTATACAATGATAGCGGGGGTGGTAAGATGCTTAAGAAAGCCGGAGACTTGTTGATTGGAAAACATTTAGCAAAATTGATCGACACAAAATATGAATCAAGAAGACAATTTGTAAAAGAATATCTGAAACTGGAAAGTGACGATGTTGATGATCATAATATAACGAACATGAGCAATCGTCTGTCCCAGATCCTGAATGGAAATAAATCCATCCAGACGTATGATCTGCCAATCTTCAGTACTCTTTTGGATATTTCAATCGAGGAGATCCTTAGCGGCGGCACATACCGTGCAGCTTTTGCTGATCGCATCACAAACTATCGAATCGCAGCTTCAAAAGATAAATCGGAATGGGAACGTTACCTTCAAATGGAGGAGCAGATCATTCTGAATGCCGATGAATACGGAAAAACAGTCCTGGATTATGCTTTGGAGTTCGAGAACTATGATTTTATGAAATTCTTAATGGAACAGGGCCATATTCAATTTGTCGGACCTAGAAAATCAAGCGATTTTTCTGGTAATTTCGGGGCTCGTACAACGATTGAAAACAATCAAAAGCTTTATCATAACTTGAATACGTTAAACGGTGATATAAAAAGTAAGGTAAACCTGAGAGGAAGACTGATCGCGCTCGCTGTAAAACAAAATGATGCGGATATGCTGAAAGAACTTCGTGCAAGAGAGATTCCTGTTTTATATGATGGAATGAATGGAGGAAACGGAACAATAGGCAAAGATGATTATTATATGCCGGAGCTTCAGAATGCGTTGCTGGATGCAGATGATGATATCATCCATTATTTTTCACAGGAATATGAGATTACCGATAATAGGAACGTGGTCAATCGATATATCTATCCGTTTATCGGGAATCTGATCGATCAGATGTTGGAAAAACGAAAGGAAGATGCGGCAAAAAAACTTCTTGAAGGAGCACTTGAACATAATCGTTATGTATATGAGGGACTAAAGGAACGGATGGATTATGTCTCATATATTTATAAGCAGAAGGAACTGGCATATAAATATGCATGTGCAAAAAATGAGCAGTTTGAACAAAAGGAAGATATTTCGTTGTCTGAAGATGAGAAAGAATTGATCAGAAAAACAACAAAAGAAGGTTTGTATTATTATAAAAATGAAGATTTTGTCAGATATCTTGTAATGGTACCGAATCATAATCCGCTTCTGCATAAAAATATAATTTCGGATTATGTACAAGTTCGCAGTGCCTCAAACAATGCCGCGATACAGCGACTGATTACAGAAGTAAATGAATTGTACGAAAAAATCAATACAATAGAACCAAACATTTAAAAGAAAGAAAAATGATGAGAAAACGATTATTTGATCACAAAGACGAAGATTATGCACAGATGATATCTGACAATATGGCAATGAACTCGGATAGAGATTTGATGCTGTGTATGGGAGAGCATATGGCAATGGATTTGGATTCAGGCGAGCTGCATTTGGTATCAGAATGGTCAGATGATGAAGAATAATGAGCAAGGCTGTCTTTTAGCGGGACAGCTTTTTAGTTTTGCATTTTCTGTGTTAAAATGTTTGTGTGATCATTTAAAATAAAACAGGGAGTAATGTACATGGTGAGAATTTTGTTTATATGCCACGGCAATATTTGTAGAAGCCCGATGGCAGAATATGTAATGAAGGATCTGGTGAAGAAAGCAGGTGTGGCAGAGCTTTTTGAAATTGATTCGGCTGCCACAAGCCGTGAGGAAATCGGAAATCCGGTGCATTATGGAACAAAGCGAAAGCTAAAACAGGAGAATATTTACTGCGGTGATCATCGTGCACGTCAGATGACGAAAGCGGATTATGCACACTATGATCTGTTGATTGGCATGGAAACGGTAAATATCCGTAATATGATCCGTATTGCGGGCGGAGATCCGGATCACAAGATCAGACGCATTCTGGATTTCTGTGAATGCCCGAAAGATATCGACGATCCATGGTATACAGGAAATTTCGATATCACTTATGATCAGATTCTTGAGGGATGCAAAGCACTGCTGGCTTATTGCATGGAAAATAGATAGGATTGTTGAATTAAATAAGAAAATAACGGTTTTATCTGTTATAATATCTCTTACATGTGAAGGAGTAAGAGTGTATGAAGTTATTGGAAGAGCGTATCCGTAAGGATGGCGTAGTTAAAGAAGGAAATGTATTAAAAGTTGACAGTTTTTTGAATCATCAGATGGACGTGCCTTTTTTCTATGAAATGGGAAAAGAATTCAAGCGTCTGTTTCAGGATGCCCCGATCAATAAGATCCTGACGATCGAAGCAAGCGGTATCGGTATTGCGATCATTGCCGGTCTGCATCTGAATGTACCTGTCGTATTTGCTAAGAAATCACATTCAAGCAATATTTCGAATCAGGTATATCACACGGTGATTCATTCGTATACGCATAACTGTGATAACGATGTGGTCGTTTCCAAGCAGTATCTGAGTGAAGAAGATCATGTGCTGATCATCGATGACTTTCTGGCAAACGGCTGTGCGCTGGAAGGTTTGATCGACCTTGTCCATCAGGCCGGCGGTACGGTGGAAGGCATTGGTATCGCAGTGGAAAAAGGATTTCAGGAAGGCGGCGACCGTCTGCGTGCCAAGGGATATCGAGTGGAATCTCTGGCAATCGTTGACAGCATGGATGCGGCAACCGGAGAAATCAAATTCAGAAGCAATGAGTCTTAGACCATTGCTTTTTTTACGTAACAGCATAAAAAAGGCATATCTGACAAAAATGTAAGCAAGCAGGAAAGATCAAAAAAACCTTATAAATATCCCTTTTTCGTATGAAATACAGTATGTGCGTTCATGGCCGTTGATTGCCTTACGATTTAGGAATTGCTATAATAAGATAGAAGAAATAGGTAAAGTCTAAAGGAAAATTTGCGGGAGGAATTCAAATTGAATAAACGAATTGTCATCAATATGATTTCCAGTGCGGACATGGTGGCCGGACAGGGAGTCGGCAGTGCTTATGAAGAGCAGGTGCAGTTGGTAAAGGAAGGTGCATCTGATATCTTTGACGTCAGAGTCAATGAGCATTGCAAGTCAGATATTAATCATTTTCATACGATCGATCCTGTCTTTTATGTAAAAATGAAGACATCAAAAGCGGCAAATGTTGCTTATTGTCATTTTCTGCCGGATACACTGGATGGAAGCATCAAGATACCGAAAGCTTTTTTCGGTGTATTTAAACGTTATGTGACATCATTTTACCGCAGCGCGGATTATCTGATCGTGGTGAATCCGATCTTTATGAAGGAGCTGGAACGTTATCATATTGATAAGGATAAAATGCTCTATATTCCTAATTTTGTATCAAAGGATCAGTTTTATGAAAAAACCTTGGATGAAAAGAAAAAAATTCGTAGCAAATATGGTATAAAAGAAGATGATTTCGTTGTCCTCGGTGTAGGACAGGTGCAGACTCGCAAGGGTGTTCTGGATTTTGTCGAAGTAGCGAAACGGATGCCGGATATCACTTTTGTCTGGGCCGGCGGTTTCTCGTTTGGTGTGATAACAGACGGCTATCGGGAACTGGCGGAAGTAATGAAAAATCCTCCGGCAAATGTAAAGTTTCTCGGCATTGTACCAAGAAGCGACATGAATGATATTTTTAATTTATCTGATGTGTTGTTCATGCCTTCTTATAATGAACTTTTTCCAATGTCGATCCTGGAGGCGGTCAATGTTCACCGCCCGCTGGTTCTCCGTGATCTGGAGCTGTATGAGGATATTCTTTTCCATGATTATATGGAGGGAACGAATAATGATCAGTTTGTTCATGCGCTCCGTGTATTGAAAGAGGATCCTCAGGAATATCGTCGCTGGAGCAAGGCGGCTGAAAAGATTTCTGATTTTTACAGCAGAGAGCACGTTCTGCAAATCTGGCGGGACTTTTATACACGTGTTTATCGGGAACAAAAGAATAAGAAGCATAAGAAGAAAAATAAATCATAAGGGAGAGGGATGAAGGTGGTGTTATGAAGCAAGGAAAGAAATATGCATTGAACCTGCTTTTGATCCTTGTGATCACCGTCGGTGCAGTCTGGTTTGC
>JABLTO010188651.1_pt1 | contig 18379 bp, 14 predicted proteins | sample 7160091 | NCBI WGS metagenome assembly JABLTO01 (sample SAMN14651225, study PRJNA627086) | human gut metagenome | isolation source: feces | host: Homo sapiens
CCAAAGAAAGACCAATCGTAATAATTGTCGTAAGTTATTAGGATATTAAATCCTTTTTTAGTTTATTTCTTTCTTGATAAGCTAATATGTGTTATACTACTAGCGTATAGGGGGATTTATCATGATAAAGATGATTGCTACAGATATGGATGGAACATTTTTAGATTCTGAAAAACGTTTTGATCCAGAATTTATAGATATATTTTATAAATTAAAAGAAAAAAACATTAAATTTGTTATTGCTAGCGGTAATCAGTATTATCGTTTATTTCAAAAATTTATACCTTTAAGTGAACAAATGTATTTCATTGCTGAAAATGGAAGTTTCATTGCTGAGGGGGCAAGGGAATTATATTGTAATATAATTGAAAAAGATGATGTTGAAAAAATAAAAGGGCTTTTAGCAGGTTATAATGAACTGTTAGTAGTATTATGCGGTCGCAAAGGGGCTTATATTTTAGAAAAAAATTATCAGTATAAAGATGAAATAAAAAAATATTATTGTAATTATCGTTTTGTTGAATCATTTGATGACATCAATGATAATATTATGAAAATTGCGGTATATGATCCAAATGATAAGCTTGATATTGTGTTTAATGAAATTGGATCAAAGTTGCCAGATAATGTTAAGACAGTTACTTCCGGTAATAATTGGGTAGATATCCAAAATAATGATATCAATAAAGGAATTGCAATGCGCTTTTTACAAGCAATCTATGAAATAGAACCTGATGAATGTATGGCTTTTGGTGATCAGATGAATGATTATGAACTGCTTAAGCAAGTAAAATATGGTTATGCAATGGCTAATGCAGTAGAGCCGATCAAAGAAATTGCTTATGGTATTGCAGATACTAATGATAGACAAGGGGTACTTAGTAAAATTAAAGAAATATTAAAGTTATAGCCTATTTTATTAGGCTATTTTAAATAAAAAAACTTTTTTACAAAAGTTTTTTTATCTCTTATTTATAACTAGACATAATTTTCCAATTACTCTAAATCCAGCCTGATTATCACGATTGATAATAAGAGGATTATAATCAGGGTTGGCAGGTTGCAAGATAATACATTGATTATCGTTATCACGATAGAACTTTTTACATGTTGCAACATTATCTTCAATAGTAAAGCAGCCTATTTCCCCATTTCTGATCTGATTGCATTTTTCAAACACGATCAAATCCCCAGGATTAATGTTTTCGCCAACCATACTGTCACCATTTGCATATTGGCAAAAGTATTCTTTGTTTAATGATAATAAAGATTCTGGTAAAGCGATATATTCATCGATATTATCATCTACAAAAATACCGGTTCCACAACTGATATCATTATATAAAGGAATCGTTATAGAATTAGTAAGGGTCGGCTGTTCAGGTTCATCAATACCTAAAAAATAAAAAGCTGGTACTTCAAAGATTTCAGATAATTTTTGAATCGTTTCTTTTTTTAAGTTTTCAACACGATTATTTTCATATTTAGCAATCGCTGATTTTTTTACACCTAAAAGCTTGCCAAGTTGTTCTTGTGTCAAGCCTCTTTCTTTTCGTAATTTTTTTATTCTCTCACCAGTCATTTAAATCACCTCTTGTGTCTTAATTTTACTATTAATATGTTGTAATTGCAAATGTTATTAACAAAAAGTGTCTTTAAAAGATATTTTTTGTTGACAAAGCAATAAAAAAGAGTTATATTAAAAGTGTCTTAAAAAGAAACTTTTAATATAAAAATAAAAAAAGATGAATTAATAGATACATTGATGGAGGGAATAACAATGGAATATGAAGAACTAAATTTTACAAAAAAAGGGATCATGACGATAATAGTTACAATATTATCATTAGGGTTCGTGTTTGCATCATTAAGTAGTTATTTAGTTGATTTAATTGTTTTATAATGGGGAATACTAATTAGGGGTGATAATTAGTGAAACGTAAGGATAATAAAGAGCAAGATGAACTAGATTATGATAATCATATTGTTGAATATGACAATGAATATCCTAATGCTTCTAATGCTCAAGAATAGTCAATTTAATTGACTATTTTTTTAAATATTTGATGAAAAATATTTTCATAAAATATTGTTTTGTGCTAATATTTATTCATGGAGGTGTGATAATGGAAAAAACTGTAATGGATACGATATGTTCATTGTATGATGGCTTTTTTGATTCAGAAAAGAAAATTGCCAAGTATATCATTAATAACTATGATAAAGTAGTTGATATGACAGTGGGACAGTTAGCTAGTGTTAGTGGATCAAGTGAAGCTTCAGTATCACGTTTTTGTAAAAAGATTGGCGTTAAAGGATTTCATCATTTAAAGATATCATTAGCTAAAGAGATGGTTGAAACAGGTACTGGTGAAGTAGTATCGGTATCGAATAATATTTCAATCGATGATATTGGACAATCTTTGCAAAATATCTTGGCTAATAAAGTAGAAGAACTGAAACAGACAGTTTCAATGATGGATGAAACGAATTTAAAGGAAATTTTAACAATTATAAAAAATGCTAAAAGTGTTCAGTTTGCAGCTGTTGGAAATACAATACCAGTTGCTATAGATGGAGCTTTTAAACTTAATCAAATTGGTATTCCAGCGATATCGGGAACTATTTGGGAAACTCAGATCGGTTATACCTATAATTTAACAGATAAAGATGCTGTTATTGTTATTTCAAATTCAGGCGAGTCTAGAGAAATGATTACTTTGATGAAGGCAGCTAAAGAGGTAGGAGCAATAACGATCGCGATAACAAATAATGAGCAGTCAACTATTGCTAAAGCTAGTAATTATCATATTACTACAGCAACTCGTGAAAAATTATTTCTTGACGGTTATTGCTTTTCACGGGTTTCTGCAACAACCGTAATTGAAATCTTATACTTGTTTTTAACTTCAATGGATAAAAATGCTTATAAAAGTATTGCTCGGCATGAAAATGCTATTGCTGGCGATAAATTTTAACCAGGTTATACCTGGTTTTAATTATTTATATACATGAAATAAAATTTCTTAATAAAAGTATTGACGAAAATATGATATCGTTGTATATTATAGTTGTGAAAAATAATTTCGTTGAAAAAGGAGGAATGAAAATGATATACACAATTACGTTTAATCCCGCGTTAGACTATGTCGTAAGTGTCGATGATTTTAAATTAGGGATGGTCAATCGAACAAGTGACGAAGCAATTTACTATGGCGGGAAAGGAATCAACGTAGCAGCGGTTTTAAAAGAATTAGGATATGAAAGTGTATGTTTAGGATACTTAGCAGGGTTTACGGGGGATGAAATTCAACATGGAGCCCGTGAAGTTTTAGGATTAAAGACGGATTTTATTAAATTGGATAAAGGTCTATCAAGAATCAATGTAAAACTTCGTAGTAATGAAGAAAGTGAAATTAATGGTCAAGGACCAGTTATTGATGAAAATGCTTTAACATCACTAATTCAAAAATTAGATAAGTTAGTTTCAGGGGATGTTTTGATTCTTTCGGGAAGTATTCCTAAATCAATGTCTAAAGATGCTTACCGTACTATTTTAAAATCATTAAATGATCGGGATATTAAAACAGTGGTTGACGCTACAGGTGATTTATTAAAAGGGACACTTGATTTAAAACCGTTCTTGATTAAACCAAATGTGCATGAGCTAGCAGAACTATTTAATGTAGAAATCAATAATCTTGAGGAAGTCGAGTTTTATGCTCGTAAATTACAAGAACAAGGTGCTAAGAATGTATTGATTTCAATGGCTAAAGATGGTTCTTTACTAATAGATGAAACGGGAAAGAAACATCAATTAGGTGTATGTAAGGGAAAATTAAAAAATTCAGTTGGGGCTGGAGATTCTATGGTAGCCGGCTTTGTAGCTGGATATTTAGATGGCAAAGAATATCACGAAATTATTAAATTAGCAACAGCAGCAGGGGGCGCAACAGCATTTAGTGAAGGATTAGCTAAAAGAGAAATGATTGAAGAATTAGTAAAACAACTATAAAGGAGAAAGTTTATGAAAATTACGGAGTTATTGGATATAAAAAGTATCGCTTTAAATGTCAATGTTAAATCAAAAGAAGAAACAATTGACTGTTTAGTTGATTTAATGGATGCATCAGGGAAAATCAGTAATAAAGAAGCATATAAAAAAGGAATATTAGCTCGCGAAGAATTAAGTACTACGGGAATTGGTGATGGAATCGCAATTCCCCATGCACAAGTAGCTGCTGTAAAAAAACCAGGGTTAGCAGCTATTACAATTAAAGATGGCGTAGATTATGAATCATTAGATGGCAGTCTTGTACACTTGGCATTTATGATCGCAGCCCCTGAAGATGGCGGGAATCTTCATTTGCAGGCACTAGCAAAATTATCAACTTTATTGATGAATGAAGATTTTAGAAAAGCACTGATCAATGCTTCAACAGCAGCAGAGTTTTTAAATATAATAAATGAAGAAGAAGCTAAAAAAGATGCTGAAAGTACCCCTAAAGAAAATGGGACATATCGAGTTTTAGCAGTTACAGCTTGTCCAACAGGAATTGCCCATACATTTATGGCAGCTGAAAATTTAACTAAAGCTGGTAAAGAGATGGGATATTTGTTGAAGGCAGAGACAAATGGCGCTGATGGTGCTAAAAATGTTTTAACGGCTCAAGAAATAGCGATGGCTGATGGGATTATTATTGCAGCTGATAAAAAGGTTGAAATGTCGCGTTTTGATGGTAAACCAGTCCTTTCGGTCAGTGTAACGCAGGGAATCCAAAAACCAGAAGAATTAATTAATAAAATTATTAATCATGAAGTCCCTGTTTATCATCATGATGGTAGTGTAAATATTGAAGAAACATCATCTGAAGGAATCGGTCGAGCTATTTATAAACACTTAATGAATGGTGTTAGTCATATGTTACCATTTGTTATTGGTGGGGGAATCTTGATTGCTTTAGCATTCTTATTTGATGATTATTCGATTGATCCTTCTAATTTTGGTAAAAATACACCATTAGCAGCTTATTTAAAGACAATCGGAGAGCAGGCTTTTGGGATGATGTTACCAGTTTTAGCTGGTTATGTAGCAATGTCAATTGCTGATCGTCCCGGCTTAGCAGTAGGCTTTATTGGGGGAATCGTCGCTAAAATGGGTTGTACTTTTGCTAATCCTGCTGGTGGTGATGTTAATTCAGGATTTTTAGGAGCTTTATTAGCTGGTTTTATTGGTGGTTATTTAGTTTTAGCACTAAAAAAATTATTTTCAAAATTACCAAAAGCATTAGAAGGAATAAAACCAATTCTAATTTATCCTGTTTTAGGAATCTTATTAGTAGCAATTATTACAACTTTGATTAATCCGTTTGTAGGTGCTATTAATACTGCTCTTAATAATTTGTTGAATAGTATGGGTGGAACAAGTAAAATATTATTGGGTATGGTCGTAGCAGGGATGCAGTCTACTGATATGGGTGGCCCAATCAATAAAGCATCATACGTTTTTGCAACATCACAATTAGCTGAAGGAAATTTTGAAATCATGGCGGCAGTTATGGCGGGTGGAATGATTCCACCACTTGCAATTGCATTGAGTACGACTTTATTTAAAAATCGCTGGACTAAAGAAGAGAAGAATTCTGGTTTAGTAAACTATGTGATGGGACTAGCGTTTATTTCTGAAGGAGCAATTCCTTTTGCGGCCAAAGATCCTCTTAGAGTCATCCCTTCTTGTATTATTGGTTCAGCTGTGGCTGGTGGTTTATCAATGTTGTTTGGTTGTACTTTAAGAGCTCCTCATGGTGGTATCTTTGTTCTACCAACGATTGGGAATCCGCTAATGTATGCTTTAGCAATCGTTTTAGGAGCAATTGCTGGATGTTTAGTATTATCTATTTTAAAAAAACCTTTAAAGGAGAATAATTGATCATGAAACAAAGATGTGCACGAGAAGCTTTGAAATTAATAAAAAATAATATGACGATTGGATTAGGTGGTGGGTCAACCATCTCCTATCTAGTAGGTTATATAAAAGAAGCACAGTTAGATGTTAAAGTTGTAACACCATCACTATCGACTGCTCAATTATGCATTAAAAATGGGTTACATCTTTTACCAACCTGGGCTGTTGATCATCTTGACATCGCTTTTGATGGTTGTGATGAAGTAGATTTAAAGTTAAATGCTTTAAAATCAGGAGGAGCAATTCATACCAAAGAAAAAATTATTGCCTCAATGGCTGATGACTATGTTTTATTAGTTGATGAAAGTAAAGTTTTTGAGCAATTACCATTGAATTTACCAATTGCTTTAGAAGTATTTCCTGAAGCGTTATCATATATTACAAAAAAACTTAATAATATGAATGCTTCAGTTGAAATTCGTCCAACATCTAGTAAAGATGGCGGAACGATCAGTGATAATGGCAATTATATTTTAAATGCTAAGTTTGAAAAAGTTGAAGATTTGAAAAAATTAAATGATGATTTATTAGCTATTTGTGGCGTGATTGATACTTCTTTGTTCTATAATATTGCCACTAAAGCAATTTCAGTAGATCAAGAAGGTAGTAGAGTGATAGTGAAATAGGAGGATGTAAAGATGAAAAAATATAATTGGGGAATTTTAGGAACAGGCTGGATTGCTCATGAAATGGGTGATGCTTTAAAAAGAGTCCATGATGAAATTTATGCTGTTTGTGATGTAACGATCGAAGGAGCTAAAAAATATCAAGAAGAATATGGGGTTGTTAAAGCTTATGGAAATGTAGATGAGATGTTAGATGATGAAAACGTTGATATTGTGTATATTGCAACACCTCATAATTTACATTATGAAATGATGATCAAGGCTTTAAATAAAGGAAAACATGTATTTTGTGAAAAAGCGATTACTGTAAATGAGCGTCAATTAGAAGAAGCTGTAGCAATTGCTAAAGAAAAGAATTTAATTATTAGTGATGGAACGACTTTATTGCATATGCCTTTATATCGTAAAGTTAAAGAGATCATTACAAGTGGTAAATTGGGTAAAGTAAAAATGATTCAAGTTAATTTTGGATCATGTAAAGAATATGATGTAAAAAATCGTTTCTTTGCTAAAGAATTAGCGGGTGGTGCTTTATTAGATATCGGTGTGTATGCTGTATCATTTGCTCGTTATTTTATGACTAGTAAGCCTAATGTTGTTTTAACAACTGCAAATTATTTTGAAACGGGAGTTGATGAAACTTCAGGAATCGTTTTAAAAAATCCTGATGAAGAAATGGCAGTTATTTCACTTACAATGCGGGCTAAACAGCCAAAAAGAGGAATGATTGCTCTAGAAGAAGGTTATATTGAAATTTATAATTTCCCTCGTGGCAATAAAGCAACGATTACTTATACTGTAGATGGGCATAGTGAAGTAATCGAATTAGGTGATACTGATCTGGCTTTAGATTATGAAGTAAATGATATGGAAAGATATATTACGGAAAATGGTGGTAAAGAAAATTTAACTTATGTCCGTGATGTCATGGCTACTTTAACAGCAATTCGTAATCAATGGGGTATGGTATATCCGTTTGAATAATGGAAATACGGCAGACTGCTTATTTGGAATTGCTGGCTAATAGATATCCTAGTCGAGAAGCTGTAATTGAAGAAATAATTAATTTAAAGATGATTCTATCAATGCCTAAGGGAACAGAATATTTTATTAGTGATATTCATGGTGAGGATATTAAATTTAGGCGTATCTTGAATAACTGCTCTGGCGTTATTCAAGATAAGATAGAAACGATTTTTAAAGATCTATCAAAAGAAAAACAAACGGCTTTATGTATGTTGATATATGAACCAGAAAAAACAATTGAAAAAGTAAAAAAACAGAATAATTGGAATTATTATTATGAAAATTTAATTTATCTAGTTCTTTTAGCTAAAGAGTTGAGTTCTAAATATACACGTTCAAAGCTAAAAAAAATGTTTAGTAAACAATACGCTTATTTGTTTGATGAATTGTTAAATGGTCAAAACATAAAAAATAATGAACAATATCATGAAATAATTGAAATCTTAGCAACGGTTGATAAATGTTATAGCTTTTTGATCGAAATGTGTAATTTAATAAAAAAGCTGGCAGTAGATCAGCTGCATATCTTAGGCGATCTGTATGATCGAGGACCACGTGGCGATAAAGTGATTGATTTGTTAAAAACTTATCATTCGGTTGATATTCAATGGGGTAATCACGATATTTTAATGATTGGAGCAGCAGCTGGAAATAAGTGTTGTATAGCGATGGTAGTTTTAAATGCCTTTAAATATGACAGCTTAGAAATGATTGAAAATGGTTATGGCATTAGTTTGAAAAAAGTATTTCAAGAAGCACGATCATTATATCCAGATATGTCTATGATTGCTGCTTGTAAAAAGCTAATGGCAATAATCATGTTTAAATTAGAAGGACAAATTATCATGGCTCATCCAGAATACCAACTGAATGATAAATTATATCTTGATAAGATCATTAATAATAAAATAAAAATCAATAATCATTTATATTCATTAAATGATAGTGATTTTAAAACTATCGATCCTGTTTGTCCATATCAATTAAATGATATAGAGACTGAAATTATTCAAGAATTAAATAAAAATTTTAAAAATAGTCCTAAATTACATAATCATATTAAGTTTCTTTTAAATAACGGTAGTGTCTATAAGATATGTAATCATAATTTATTGTTTCATGGATGTATCCCTTTAGATTTTTATGGTAATTTTATACCTGTTGATTTGGGTAATCAAAAATTAGCGGGGAAAAAATATTTTGATTATTTAGATCGTAAAATAAGAAGCGGTTATTTTGAAAAAGATAAAGATGCAATTGATTTATATTGGTTTTTATGGTCTGGTCGGCTTTCACCATTTTGTGGTCGTGATCTTAAACACTTTATACGAATGTTTGTCAACGATCCAAAATTAGGAAAGGAAAGATCTAATGCTTATTACATGTATTTAAATGATGAAAATGTATGTATGAAGATTTTGAAAGAATTTTCAATTAATAATGGTCATATAATCAACGGACATACGCCAGTTAAAATTAAAGATGGCCAATCACCTGTCAAGGCAAATGGAAAACTGGTTGTTATAGATGGTGGTTTTAGTCCCCAATATTATAATCAAACGGGGAATTCGGGATATACATTAATTAGTGATTCATATGGTTTAATGTTAAGAAGCCATTGTCATGAAATTACATGGCAAACGACTTTAAAAGATGAATTAATAGAAAAATATTCTAAACGGTTATTGATTAAAGATTGTGATAACGGTAAAAGAATAATGGAAAGAATCAAAGATTTAGAATTGCTTTTACAAGCGTATCGTGATGGGGTAATTCATGATATGATGATCAGTGATGAAGAAACACTGAATTGATAAAAAGAGTATTAATTGTTATTTGTTATTAAAAACATGAGTTATTTGAATGACTATTAATTAAAAATGAGATGGCACGTATTTTGTGTGATCTCTTTTTGGTTTTAAAAGAAACCAGTGATATTCAAATTCGATATATTTGAGAAACTTTCATAATGTGCATCGAGGAAAATTGTTGTATTGCATTTTAACAGTACCGATTGTTACATAATATTTACATTTTAGATATATTTTAGTTTTATCTATAATTATGATTTAAAAAAACACTAAAAACTGATTTGTTGATAAAATATTTTTATTTTTAATTAGGAATTGAAAAATTATTATTTAAGCGTATCGTAATAATGCTATTCGTGATATAATATTTAATATTGAAAGCACATTATGTTGAGCAGTTTAGAAGTATTTAATCATATATTATAATTTAGGGTACTGTAAACAATGCCTGTTTTAGGCATTTTTTGTTGAATTAAGATATTTTGAAAAGATGATAAAAGTGTTGTTTATTTAAAATTTGGGAGGGAATAGTTATGGATGAGTTTTATCAGGAAATCAATGCGATATTTTATTTAAAGTGGATCATGGTTCAAGGTGAAAAATATAATTTGCAAATAAAATATGCTGATGAAAAGCAAAATGTTGTTATTATAAAAAATGAAGCAGTAGAAGGGAAAATAATTTATTATAGTGATGGGATATTTGAACAAGAATTGATTGATTGTCAGAATCATAAGAAAATATTTTACTTACATTTCCGATTGACTCATTTGAATCACGCTGTTGAACTGTTTAAAGAAATGGCTAAATGTGCTGTTGATGCAATTAATAGACCGCAGCTTCGGATCTTACTTTGCTGTAGCGGAGGTTTAACAACAAGTTTATTTGCTAGTAAGATGTTAGAACTGGCGGAATTTGAAAATCTCCCTTATGAAATTTCAGCAGTTGGCTATGCTAGATTATTTGAAATAGCCGATGACTATGATGTTATCATGTTAGCTCCTCAAGTAAGTTATTTATTACCGCAAGTTAAGTGTCGTTTAGAAAACAAAGAAATTTTAACTATTCCTGTACGCATATTTGCAACTAATAATTTCTCTGGGGCTTTAAAACTGATCAGTGATATATTTGAAAATAAGAAGATGTAAGTGTTCTTTTAGGATGATAGAAAAGTGAGAAAGGATCAAGGTTTTGTAGTAATTAACTGCATGTCTTGATTTTTTTGTTTGATGTTAATTAAATTGGATGCTGATGAGTTTTTGATTATAATCTTGTTAGTAATAATATATTTACAAATGTTTTAAATAAAAGATGTTTTTTTGGTAATAATTTAAATAGGTGATTTTGTGTTAGAAGAAGATATTGAATTATTGATCATGTGTTTAAAGGAATATATAAAAGATGTAGATGGTGAAGAGTTTAAAAAAATTTTTTTAGGTTATGTAGAATATATGGCTAGAAATTACGATCAAGATTGTATTATTGATGAATATGATCAAATGATGCAAGCAACAACAAGGTTTGTAAATAAGCATCATTTAAATATTTATAAATTATCACCATTTAAGCGGGATTTATTGTGTCGATGGGTAAAGGCTGGTTATGAAGAAAATGATATTTTAAGATTATACTATTTTAATGATAAATTTAATTCTTTGGAAGTATTTATTGAGATGATTGAAAATAAGTACTTGTAAAAGATAATAATTTTGGTAAGATATAGGTGAAAGTGGGTGGAAGGATGTATAAATTTTCTTGTTAAAACTTAAGATAACAGTTGTATTAATACTGTTTTTTGTGCGCAAGAAAATATATCCTTAAAAATATTAATAATCTAATATTCTTTTTAGCTACGAGTATATATTTTCTTGTAGCTTTTATATTGTTAGGAGGGATATTAGATGGGTTTATTAGAGGTAAAGAATTTAACATTTGGTTATGATGATCAGATTGAAAATGTTTTTGATAATATTAGCTTTCAAATCGATACAAATTGGAAATTGGGATTGATTGGAAGAAACGGGAAAGGGAAAACAACATTATTAAATTTGTTTAGAAATAAATACGAGTATCAAGGATACATCAGCTCGGGTTATGTATTTGATTATTTTCCTTTTGCACTCAAAGATGAAAGTTTAAAAACAATTGAAATTATAGATGATATTTTAAATGATTATGAACTATGGCAGATAGAAAGAGAGTTATCATTGTTAGATGTTGAAGATAATGTTTTACAGCAAAGCTTTGAAACATTATCTAAAGGCCAGCAGACAAAAGTATTATTAGCAATATTATTTTTAAAGCCTCATGATCTTGTTTTAATTGATGAACCAACGAATCATTTAGATTATCATGGCAGAAAAGTTTTATGTGAATATTTACGGAAGAAAAAGAGTTTTATTTTAGTGAGTCATGATCGGAATTTTTTAGATAATTGTATTGATCATGTTTTATCCATTAATCGTAATAATATAGAAATTATTAAAGGTAATTTTTCGCTTTGGTATGAATTAAAAAATAGGCAGGATGAATTAGAACGCCAAAAAAATAAACAGTTAAAAAAAGATATTAAAAGATTACAACAAAGTGCTAGGCAAAATGAAGACTGGTCAAATAAAGTTGAAGCAAGTAAGAATGTGAAAGTTTCAGGACTTAAACCTGATAAAGGATATGTAGGTCATAAAGCAGCGAAGATGATGCAGCGCTGTAAAAATGTCGAACGACGTCAAAATAAAATGATCAAGGAAAAAAAAGAATTATTAAAGAATGTTGAAGTAATCGAAAAACTGAAACTTGCGCCTTTAAAATATTCAAAAAAATGTTTATGTCATTTAGAAAATATTAAAATAATTTATGATGATAGAGTGGTAGTAGAAAATATTAGTTTTGATATAAATCAAGGGGAGCGAATTAATTTAACGGGTAAAAATGGTTCTGGCAAAAGCAGTATTATAAAATTAATTATGAATGAAATCAAAGATTATCAAGGAAAAATTAGTTTAGGTACTAACCTAAAGATTGTATATCTTTCACAAGATGATAGTGATCTTAAAGGAAGGTTGGACGATTTTGCTAAAAAATATGATTTAGATATTAGTCTTTTTAAAACTATTTTACGAAAGTTGGATTTTTCTCGGGATTTATTTAACCAGGATATAGCTGCATATAGTAAAGGGCAAAAAAAGAAAGTGATGTTAGCAGGATGTTTGGCTAAACCAGCACATTTATATATTTTTGATGAACCGTTAAATTATTTAGATATTTTTACACGAATGCAGATTCAAGAATTGTTATTAGAATTCCAGCCAACTGTTTTATTTGTTGAACATGATCAATATTTTTGTGAACGAATCAAAACAAAAACAATTGCACTGTTATAATTAATGAACTACAGTTAATTTTAAATAAATTTAAAATTTTAATATTTTTATTTATTGGAATTATAGTATAATATGTTATAGCTAGTTAAAAAGGAGAATAATATGATGAAAAAAATTATAAAATTACTTTTTATCTTTTTTATTGTTATTGGTATAACTGCTTGTGCTAATGAAGAAGAAAACAAGACGTTATCCATAAAATGGGGTAAAGAAAATAAGTTTGATGGATTAATTTCTTATGAATTAGAAAGTATTAGCAGTCCCCAGCAGATTACGCCTGATTCACTAGGAACAGTTTATACTTTTTATAAACCGCAAAAAGATTCTAACGTATTATTAGATGCAGTTGTCAGTGTAAAAAACTTAAAAACTAGTGATTTAAAAATTGATAAAGATCTTAGTGCTTCATTTATGATTGGAGAAGATGAGTATATTGCATCGGTTGCAACTGTAAGCGAAGATGGAAGTTCATTGAAAGATAATGGTGTGATTGCCAGTGAGGCAATAAGTAAAGTGCATTTTTATGCAGAAATTAGTCCGAAAAAGTTAAAAGATGAGATTGAATTTAAGTTGACAACAAAGGATGAAGAAAATCCTCAAACAGCAGCTTTAAAATTTAAGTTAGAAGATGTAAGTAAAAATTATGAAGTGAAAAATATGAACGATGCCATTACGATTGAAAACCGTAGTGAAATAATTTTACAGTCTACTAATGTTACTAAAGAATTAGCACCAGCTAATCCTAGTGGGTTATATACTTTTTATAAAGTAAATGAAGATACTGATAGTTTTGTAGTTTTAACTACTTCTATTAAAAATATTTCTGGTGGTGATTTAACTGCAGGCAGTGTTGCTGCAGCAAAATTGGTAGATAAAGATGGTAATGAATATCCAGCTAGTATTTTTTGTGAAAATGAAGCACGTAGTGATTTGACTACAGGTAATGAAACTGTAATTGGTGCTGATCAAAGTATAATGGTACATTTTGCTTTTGAAATGCCGGATGAAATTATTAATAATGAAAAGATGGTTAGAATCTCATATCAGGGTAAAGTATTTATAGTTAATATTTAAATATTAGGTTAATATAAAGAAAATAAATGGTAAAATTTTACTAAAATTAATTGATATTAGCTTGTAATATTAGTAAAAATATTGACATAAAAAATAATAAGATATATAATATAGGTGGATTGTTACTTTGAGTAGGCAAGACCAAATACTGAGGTACTTTTTTGTGCATCGGTATTTGGTCTTTATTTTTAGTAACTATTGAAAGGAGAAAAAGGATGCAAAGAAATTTTAAAAAGAAAATTTTAGTGTCAGCACTGACTGCTTCAATGTCAATAAGTACAATAGTACCTGGGATGATGGTATTTGCTAATAATCCAATTGCCCCTGCCAGCATTATAACTAAAGTAAATCATGCTTTAGAAGGAACGGCTATTGCAAATGACACAGAAATGAGCTATTGGGGTGCTGATAAAGCAATTGATGGAATTGTAAATCGTGATGACAGTAAGCCAGATCAGTCACGTTGGTCTACTAATCAGGGTACATCACCAAAGATCTTAACTGTTGATTTAGGATCGGAAAAATCATTTAGTGAATTTAAAATTGAATGGGAAAGAACAAATATTAAAGGTTTTAATATCGCTATTTCTAATGATGGTGAAAATTACACTACTGTATATACAAAACCAGATGATAGTAATATTCCAAGTTTAACGACAGAAATTACTTTAGAAAATAGTGTTTTAGCACGATATGTTAAATTAACCGTAGATAATTATGATGGTGGTGATATTAACTGGGCTTCGGTATCATTATATGAATTTGAAATCTTAGGTGAAGAAACATATGAAAATTTAGCATTAGATGCTACAGCAACTTCAAGTGGAAATGAAACAAGTAATTTCACTGCGGATAAAGTTAATGATGAAAATATGACTACTCGCTGGGCTAGTACAGCTAATCACAATGATGACAAGTGGGTATGCTTAGATTTTGGTAGTGCTAAAGATGTTGCTTCGGTAACCTTAAAATGGGAACGCCGTAATGCAACAAATTATAAAATCCAATCTTCTAATGATGGGACTAATTGGGAAGATGTGAAGACTTTAACTAGTGCACCAGCTGATTTTGATGATGTCATTAATTTTGATAATACAATAACTGCTCGTTATTTAAGAGTATTAGTTACAGATTTTATTGATTCAGCAGCTGATCGTGAAGATCAAACAGTAAGCTGGCCAACAGTTTCATTATATGAATTTGAAGCTTATGCAATTAAACAACAAGCAAACGTTGAACCTGAACAAACAATTGATAGTGTTATTGCTAATTTGGTAATTCCAGCAATTGCTAAAGGAGATACTAAAATGGCATTACCTGAAGTGCCTGATGGATTCGAAATTGAATTTGTTGGAGCTGATTATGAGCAGATCTTAGATCGTGATTTAACGATTTATCAACCAATCGTTGATACAACGGTTAGTGTAAACTATAAAATCAAAAAAGGTGATCAAGAAAAAACTACTAACGCTTATGAGGTAACTATTCCTGGTAAACATACTGTTCAAGAAAGTATCAATGCTAAACCAAAAGTAGTGCCAGAACTTGCTGAATGGGTAGGTACTGAAGGAAATTTTGAAATAAGTGATAATTCAAAAATCGTTATCAATCCTCAGTATAAAGAAGATTTGGCATATCTTGCTAAAACTTTTAAAGCGGATTATCAAGATTTAACTGGTAAGGAAATAGAAATTGTTTATAGTAATGCACCAGCAGCGCATGATTTCTATTTTACTTTGGGTAGTGATGATACAGGATTAAAAGAAGAAGGATATTTAATGACGATAGATGATACTGTTAAAGTAGAAGCGGTTGATAAAGTTGGAGCATTCTGGTCAACGCAATCTATTTTACAGATCTTAAAGCAAAATAATAACGTTATTCCACAAGGACAAACACGTGATTATCCAAAATATGAATTACGAGGATTCATGCTTGATGTTGGAAGAATGCCATTTTCTTTGGATTTCTTAAAAGAAATAACTAAAAATATGGCTTATTATAAAATGAATGATTTCCAAGTTCATTTAAATGATAATTATATCTTCTTAGAAGAATATACTGCTGCTGGTGAAGATCCAATGCAGGCTTATTCTGGATTTAGATTAGAGTCAGATGTTAAAAAAGGTGGTAATGGTGGATTAAATCAAGCTGATTTAACTAATACTGATATGTTCTATACAAAAGATGAATTCCGGGCTTTCATTAAAGAATCAAGAGAAATGGGAATTGATATTGTACCAGAATTTGATACGCCAGCTCATTCACTTGCATTTACTAAAGTACGTCCAGATTTAAAAGTTGGTGATAATGGGCGTCAAAATGATCACTTAGATATTAATAATCCAGACACTTTACCATTTGTTCAAAGTATTTGGGATGAATATTTAGATGGTGATGATCCAGTATTTGATGATGAAACAATTATTAATGTTGGTACTGATGAATTTGAAGGATATAATGAACAATTCCGTAAATATACTGATGATATGATCGAATATGGTCAAAGTAAAGGTAGAACAGTTCGTTTATGGGGAAGTTTGACACAAAAATCCGGATCTACTGCAGTACGTTCTGAAAATGTTCAAATGAATATCTGGAATACAGGCTGGGCTAATCCTTCAGCAATGTATAATGAAGGTTATGATTTAATCAATATGGTTGATGGAACATTATATATGGTTCCAGCAGCAGGATATTATTATGATTATTTAAATAGTCAAAATTTATATAATAATTGGCAGCCTAATATCATGGGTGGAACAACGATTCCTGCTGGAGCAGAGCAAATGTTAGGGTCTTCATATGCTGTATGGAATGATATGATCGATAAAAGAGCCAATGGTATGAGTGAATATGATATTTATGATCGTTTTGCAGCAGCTCTACCTGCGATGTCATCTAAGTTATGGGGTGATGGTGAAGACTTAAGTTATAGTGAACTAGTACAAGTGACAGATAAATTAGAAGATGCACCAAATAGTAATCCATTTGATAAGGTTAAATCTGTTAGTGATACAGTAATTAATTATGATTTTAATAAAGAAGATATTACTGATAAATCTGGAAATAGTTATAATGCTGTTACTAAGAAAAATGTTGCTACTGTAACTGGTAAATTCTCTAAGGGATTACAATTAAATGGTGGTGAAAGTTATATTGAAACACCGATTGATAATATGGGGCCAACTAATAGTGCTTCTTTCTGGGTAAAAATGGATCCAGATGCTCAAGGTGAACAAATCTTATTTGAATCTGATAAAGGATCAATTAAGATGGCTCAAGAAGATACGGGTAAAGTAGGATTCTCAAGAATTGGTTATGATTATTCATTTGATTATACTTTACCAAAAGATACTTGGGTAAAATTAGAAATCAAAGGATATCAAAATAAAGCAGAATTATATGTTGATGGGGTATTAGTAGATACTTTATCTAATAGTGCAACTGGTGGTAAATATGCGACGATGATCTTACCATTAGAAAGAATCGGAAGTAAAACAAGTTCATTCAAAGGGGTAATCGATAATCTTGTTGTTTCATCTACCGGAAGTACTGCTAGTCAGGATTATACAATAATCGATAGTAAAAACTTTACTGTAACATCAGATAATCAAAATCCGCTTGCTGGATCAGAAGGACCTGTTTCATTAGCGTTTGATAATGATCCAAGTACTTTCTGGCATTCTAATTACACACCATATCAAGCACTACCGGCAACTGTGGAAATTGATATGAATAAAGTGTATAATATTAATCAATTTGATTATTTACCAAGACAAACTGGAAGTAATGGTCATATTACCCAATACGAATTATATGTTAAAGAAAATGAAACTGATGAATATACAAAAGTTTCAGAAGGAACTTTAGCAGCTAATTCAACATTAAAGAGTATTGCTTTTGATGCTGTAAATGCCCGTTATGTTAAATTCGTAGCTTTAGCAGGAACTGGTGTTGGTACACAACAATTTGCAGCTGCAGCTGAATTTACAGTTCGTCAAATTGATAATAAAGCTGATTTAAGAAAACTAGTTAATACTACTGAAAATTATGAAGAAGAATATTATACTGAAGCAAGCTGGCAAGCATATAGTGAAGCTTTAGCGTTAGCTAATCAAATTCTTGATAAAGAAGATGCTACAGAAGCTGAAATTGCTACAGCAATCGAGACACTAAGTACAGCAATTAATAATTTGGTAGAAGTTGATACAGAATTAGAAACAGATAAAACAGTATTACAAATAGCGGTAGATACGGCTAATACATTAAAAGCTCAAGGAGCTTTAGATAATGTTGTACCAGCGGTAGTTAATGAATTTAATGCTGCTTTAGAAGAAGCTCAAACTATTTTAGCTGATGTAAATGCTAGTCAAGTTGTAATTGATGCATCATTTACACGTTTATCAACAGCAATTCATATGTTGGAATTTGTAAAAGGTGATAAGAGTGCTTTAGAAGCCTTGATCAATGAAGCAAATAATTATGTAGAAGAAA
>JABLTO010150066.1_pt1 | contig 18367 bp, 15 predicted proteins | sample 7160091 | NCBI WGS metagenome assembly JABLTO01 (sample SAMN14651225, study PRJNA627086) | human gut metagenome | isolation source: feces | host: Homo sapiens
GCCGCATTTTTCGATTGACATGTCAATACTTTTCCCCAAAAAAATCCCACATCACACTATGTGTGATGCGAGATTTTCTTAACTTAATGCCATTGCTTATAAGCTTCCGGCTCTTTTTTATCTTATTCCTCCCAGGCTTTACAAATTGCCTCCACTACCTTGGAAAATTCCATAAAGTGGGATGCTTTTACCAGAACGGTGTCTCCATTTCTCAGGTAAGGCACCAGTGCAAGCATCATCTTATCCAGCGTTTTGAAATACATGACCTGTGTATGTCCGCGCTGTGCCCCTTTTGCCAGTTCCTCGCTGAGTGTTCCGCAGCAGAATAAAACGTCAACCCCCTGATTTGCTGCATATTTTCCAACTTCATAGTGCATTTCACACTCATTTTCACCCAACTCACCCATATCTCCAAGGACCGCAATCTTACGACCGTCTGCCTGAGCCAGCACATCCAGAGATGCCTTCATGGATACCGGATTTGCATTATAGCAGTCATCAATAACCAGCAGTTCGCCCACCGTAATTAGATTTGTACGTCCGGCAATGGTTTTTGCATGACTGATACCCTCGCAGATTTCCTCATTTGTAAGTCCCATGATGCGTCCCACACAGGCTGCCGCACAGGCATTATATACATTGTGTACTCCAGGAATCGGTTCATGGATCTGACAATCTTCTTCCGGAAAATGCAGTACTGCATTCAGTCCACGCAGTCCTTTGTTCTCGATTTCGTCAGCTGTCACTTCATATGTAATATCCGCTGCCGGTGCGGTTCCGTCTTCTACATGATAGAAAATCGGTTTCACACCATGTGCCTCAGAGACCGTGATGAGTTTATCGTCATTTCCGTTCAGCACGATATGTCCGTCCGGTTTCAGGAAATCAAAAATCTCTGATTTCGCCCGGAGCACACCATCACGATCGATGAGATTTTCCAGATGACACTGACCGATATTTGTCATAACGCAGATGTCCGGTTTTGCTACTTTAGCGATCCGATGCATCTCGCCAAACTCGGAAATACCCATCTCAACAACAGCTGCTTCATGCTCTCTGCGGATGCGCAGAATTGTCAGCGGCAGTCCGATTTCATTATTAAAGTTTCCTTCTGTCTTCAGGACATTATATTTCTGTTCCAAAACAGCAGAAATCATCTCTTTTGTACTTGTTTTTCCAACACTTCCCGTAATCCCGATAATTTTGATTGCAAGCGTGGAGCGGTAAAATTCTGCAATATCCTTTAACGCCTGCTCGCTGGATGCTACCAGAATGTACGGTCCTGCCGGATTTTCCAACGGTTCCTCAGACAAAACTGCCAGCGCGCCTTTTTCAAATACATCGGGGATAAAACGGTGACCGTCCACACGCTCGCCGCGGATCGGGATATACAGATAGCCCGGTTCCACCTGACGACTGTCAATGACTGCGCCGGTGATCTCACTGCCACGCAGGGTATCCTCTCCCACATAAGTACCGCCGCATGCTCGTGCGATATTTTCCAGTGTCATCTGCTGTAATGTATGATTATTCATGTTTTCCTCCGTATTTTTCCTGTGAAATCTGAATCAATCGTTCGCACAGATCTTCATACTTGATGCCAATCACGGCTGCCTCCTGCGGAAGCAGGCTGGTAGCTGTCATCCCCGGCAGTGTGTTTGCTTCCAGGCAGAACATCTCATTGTTCTCATTCAACAGGAAATCCATCCGCGCATAGGAATCCAGACCAAGTTCACGGCAGACTGCCACTGCATGTTTCTGCATTTCCTTTGCTACTTCTTCCGGCAGATCTGCCGGACAGGTCTCTACCGCACTTCCTGCTTTGTATTTGTTTTTGTAATCATAAAAGCCTTCTACCGGAGCGATTTCAATAACCGGAAGTGCCTGCATATCGATGACACCTACGGAAAATTCGCGTCCACAGATATAACTCTCGATCACGATATTGTCTTCATATTTAAAAGCCTCATCCAGTGCAGCTTCATATTCATCTGCAGTACGGACAATCGTAACACCGATACTGGAGCCGCCACAGCATGGTTTTACAACACACGGAAGCGTTAACCCGGTCTCTGAAAACGGAGTATGACGCTGTGTTTTACTCATTGCAATACCGTGTGGTGTCGGAATACCAGCTGCCTCAAACATTTTTTTAGAAATTCCTTTATCCATGGCAAGGGCACTTCCCAGATAACGGCTGCCTGTATACTGGATACCAAACAGATCAAACGCTGCCTGTATCTTGCCGTTCTCTCCGTTTTCTCCATGCAGTGCCATAAATACAATATCTGCTGCCTGACAGATTTTAATTACATTCGGTCCGAAGAAACATGCTGACTGATCTTTTCGCATTGCTTTTACCTGTGTAATATCCGGTGCTTCACCCGGAATCTGCGCAACATCTGCACTTGCTTCTTCTGTATGATCAAAAATATCCGTGATATCTTCCTCTTCCTCATGATATCCCATAAAAACATCCAACATGATAACGTTATGTCCTTTGGAACGCAATGCCTTACTTACCATTGCTCCTGTATTCAGTGACACATCCCGCTCCGTGCTGAGTCCACCAGCTAAAACTACAATATTCATACTATATTAATCTCCTTAATATTATTTTTCTATATCTGAAGACAACTGCCCAGAACCGTATCTGCGCCATTGCACTTCTTCTTAGTTTAGCACATTTTTTTTATTTGTGAATGCCGCAAATATAAAATATTATAATTTTTTCTGATTTTCCAGTTATGCTATGGAACATAACTACAAACTACTATAATATTCCTTCTATAAACTTCAGCAGACAGCTCTGTTCTGCTAACATTTTATCAATCACACAGGCAAAGGCTTTTGCCTCTCCTGCTCTTTTTGTATCCCCGCGTTTTGTCATGCCGGAGGCCAACAGGGACAGCAGCATTGGAGCATAACGAAATTCTCCCGTCTGCACACAAAGAATCAATGCATCCCTGCAATATCTGATAGAACCGGGGTATTCTCCGATCAGGAAACTGAGATCTGCAAGCTGATAACAGACTGAAATATACGCCTGTTTCTGCCACCTCAGATTCAGATCAGCGGCAGTCAGATACTCCAACAGCCTGCGAAGCTGTAAGATATCTCCGTCAAACTCCCGCAGTCCGCTCCGACAGGCAACCAGAAGCTGCCGGATCAGTATCTCGCATGCTGTGTAGCTTCCGACTGCCTGACATCCGCTATCCTCATCCGCCAACGGCATTCCGCTCATCTCCAATATGCGCTGCAACAATTGTTCAATATTAACAGCTTCCCCGCCAGACCACCAGTGAAGTACTGTTTCTCCCAGACTGAGCCACTGTTGTTCCTGCCGGTTATTATCCCCGGAAAGTTCCCGGTACAACTCCAGCTGCTGCACCAGATGCATGCGATTCCCAAGCCGGATTGCCAGTGCAATTTCTTCCTGTATTCGCTGACGCTGCAATTCCTGTTCCCCCACAAGCAGAATACAACGCCCCGGAAGTTCTCCCATCCGCTCCATCAAAGCCTCAAAAGTTCCGATTTTCGGACTGCAGATACCGCGCTCAATCTTCGACAATGTACTCACTGCACAAATGCCAAAAGCCAGATCCTCCTGCGTCATTCCATGCCGGATCCGCGCAGATCGCACCACCGAACCTATTTCATAACACTCCATTACAAAATCCCCCTGTTCTTTTGACTAATTATATCATTTTAACGTTTGCGCACCTACCGTTCACTTGCACATCATAACCTCTCATTTGTATTGATTCATCAATTATTTTCTAACGTCCACTGATACAGCCTTCACAGAATTGCAGAGATGCACAGTTTTTCATCCATGATTTTACATTCGACTGTTTCTATGATAAACTGGCATCAAAATTATAAAAAATTGATACGATTATATTTTTAACAAAGAGGTTTTTATGAAAACAATATTGATCACCGGTGCTTCCCACGGAATCGGGAAAGCCATTGCCGAAAAACTTGCCGCCTGCGGTATGCGGCTCTTTTTAAACTGCCGCTCTTCTAAGGAAACCTTATATGCGTATGCGCTCCAACTGTCAGAAACATATCACGTTCCATGCACCCCACTTTTTTATGATGTCTCAGATCATAAACAGGTACATGCCATGTTTGAAGAAATCTGTGCTCTGGGTGAAAGTATCGATATTCTGATCAACAACGCCGGTATTTCCCATATCGGCCTGCTCCAGGATATGAGCATCGAGGAATGGAATCAGGTACTGAACACCAATCTGACTTCGGCTTTTTCCTGCAGTAAATACGCAATCCCGGATATGATCACCCGCAAGCAGGGAAAGATCATCAATATTTCATCCGTATGGGGATGCTCCGGCGCTTCCTGTGAAGTGGCTTACTCCGCCAGCAAAGGAGGACTGAACCTGTTCACACAAGCACTGGCCAAGGAACTTGCACCAAGCAATATCCAGGTAAATGCCATCGCCTGCGGTGTCATCGATACCCGCATGAATGCCTGCTTTGATGCGGAAGAACGGGCAGAACTGGAAAATGAAATCCCTGCCGGAAGATTTGCGGCACCATCTGAGGTGGCAGACTTTGTGCAGCAGCTCATCGATGCTCCGTCCTACCTCACCGGACAGATCATATCCTTCGATGGAGGATATCTGTAATTATATAAAACGAAATCGGAGAATTTCCCACGATCGCCGGATGTGGAAAAATTCTCCGATTATGCTGCTACACTATTTTTCGTTTTAAACAGAGTAAAATTATCTTTTCTAAACTGTACTTTCTTTTGTCCTAAAGTGTCGTTTCCCGGCTTTTTCCTTTCTTCTGGACAATTTCTCTTTTTGCTTTTTTTCTTTTCGACTCATCTGTCTGCTGCGGATTGCTTCATCCAGTTTCCGGAACCGCTCTTCTTCCTGCTCCTCCTGCTCCTGCATCAGATAATTCATCTCTTTGATCACTTTCTCTCCGACATGCTCAGATACAGCCTGTCCCAATGCCTGATTGTTTTCAGCGATGGCATTTCGCACGATATCGTTCATCATCAACTGAAACTGTTCCAGCTTTGTCAGCCCTGCAGGTGCCGCATTGGTATGTGAAACTGCAACATGCATCGGCTGTCCGTCCTTTTCCGGCTCAGATTCTGTCTCACCGGACATCGTAGTGGTGTGCTCCTGCTGTTTTGCTTCTTCCAGATTCGGATTTTCATTGTGAAGCATCATCTTAATGGCCTTCAGCTGATATCCTTCTTCCTTCCATTTCTTGATCTGTCTGAACTGCTGCATATTTTCTTCAGTATAGTAACGGTGTCCCATTTCATTGCGGGGGACATCCAGCTCCAGTTCCTCTTCCCAGTAACGTAACACATGCGACTCCACCTGCATCATATTCGCCGCATCTGAAATCATGTATCGTACTTTTTTCACGATAGAATCCTCCTTTATTACTGTTACAATGATTGTAGCACAATCATGACAGTTCTCAAGAAAATCTCATCGTAAAATTTCGACATAATTTCACAGAATAAGAAAATCCCTATACGTCCCTTACATCCTGAACAGAAAATATGCAGGTCTTTCTATACTATGTTTGTTATACTTCTGTCTGTTTGTTCTTCGATCCCGGCTCTGCTTTGCTGATCTTCTTAAATGTGATCGTTACTTTAAACAGATCCCCATCCAGGTACAGATCAAATGTTCCGTCCTGCATTACGGTCAGGTTACGGGCGATCTCAAGGCCCAGACCGCTGCCCTCGGTACTTCGTGAGACATCTCCCCGTACAAAACGCTCCAGCAGTTCATCTGCTTTGAAGTTTAACGGACTCTCGGACACATTTTTCATGGAAAATACAACGGTATCGCCTTCCACACTTCCAGTTACATAAACTCTCGTTCCGGTCATCGCATATTTTGCTGCATTGTTGTAGAGATTTTCAATAACGCGGAACATCCGGCGGCCATCTGCCCGAATCAGCATCTGCTCCTCCGGCAGATCACAGATCAGATTCAGATTTTTTGCGGCAAATTTTTCTTCAAATTCACCGTTTGTCTGCTTGATCAGCTGCTTCAGGTTGATCTCCTGCATAGTCAGTGTAATGTTTCCGGAACTGATTTTAGAAGCTTCCACCAGATCCTCTGTCAACTGTTTCAGACGCAGTGCCTTTCTGTTTAAAATTTCAATATAACCGGCAATCCGCTCATCCTGAATATTTTCTCTTTTCAGGATATCCACATAGTTGATAATGGAAGTTAACGGTGTCTTAATATCGTGAGACACGTTTGTGATCAGGTCTGTTTTCAGACGTTCACTCTTCATCTGATTATCCACAGCTTTCTCCACACCATCACGGACTTTGTTGATTTCTTCTGCCAGTTCCAGATTTTCTCCCGACATGTGCTCGGTATTGATACGGTAATCCAGATTACCTGCTGCCAGCTGTTGAATACCGTCCTTGATGGCTTCTTTTCCACTGGTGCTCTTCAACATTTTCAGATATACAAAAATATCAAACAATATCATCAGAAGAAAGAAGAAAAATGCCATTCCGCCCGCATAATGAAAACCGAATGCACAGATGATACACATAAAAATCGTCTGCACGCCAAGCAATACTATATAGGCGATCAGAAGCTGTCTATTTGCTTTCTGTGCACGATAGGAATTCTGAATGGTTTTTCTGGATGCATCCACAGTTCTTTTTATTGCATGCGCAATACTTGCAAGAATACTTCCGCCAAGTTTACGCTCTTTGATTCTTCGTCCGTAACTCTTCAGATTCCAGGCAAACAATGCGGCTGCCAGGACTCCGCAAATGGCACATCTTACCATAACATTTTCAGTTACCTGCGGCTGCATGCTGTAATAATAACTACTGTTACGGTTGACATAAGCAAATCCAGATCCATATAAAACCACCAGCAATGTCCACAGAATGATATCCTTAAGCATCAAAAGTTCTATCGGGAATCTGTCCATAAGTACCGGATGAATCTCATCATCCTCCGGTTTCCGTCCGGTCTGCAGTGCAACCAGAACCAGCATCACAATGGCAAGAGCCAGGAACACCCACATAGCAGCAAACACATTGATCTGCTTTTCTCCCGATGCACCATGAAATGTGAGTTGCTCGGAAGTATTTTTATAAAATGCATAAAACATGGAATCAAAATAAGACGGTGATGTCTTACAATGATAATTTGTATCCAGCCCTACAAAGATCTTCCAGTTACCATCTCCCATGACATCACTGACGATTCCTTTAATTTCTTCGTTCATATAATGTACCGGGGTATAGACCTTTCCGGCTGCCTCATCGATCAGCAGATAGAAGATCTGATCCGGTGCAGAATAATCCTCTGTCAGATACTGTTCTTCCACCTGGGTCAGAGACATGGCCTGCTCCGTTTTCCATGCCGGCACATTGGTAAATACGCTGCCATCTTCTTCATTTACCAAATATACATATACATTCGTATTTGCAAACTGTTTTTCAATATTTTGGCTTTGCTCTACCAGTGCATGCACCTGACGGGCTGCATCCAGCAGATTGTCGTAATAAGTCGAAAGCAGATTCATCTGATTACTTGTCCTGGCATACTCTGCCAGTGTCATTCCGTTGATATTCTTAATAAACTTCTGCTCTATCTCAAGTCCGTTTCCATACAACACATCCGCACCATTGTTATAACATTTCACCTGATAGGACTTATATGCTTCCGGATGTCTGTTATCAGCGGTACCGCCATCATCACTTTCACTGATCCAGTCACTGATATCCACTGTCTCTATATTAACCGGCTGTGAACCATCCACAGCAGATTCTGTTTGCGCTTCCGTTGCAGCCACAGATGATTCATCATCTTCGGAATCTACGACATCATTTTCTTCGTATTCATCATACACATACTCATGTTTCGTCTCGGTCAGCCAGCGAAGGAACGGATAACCATCCGAATTATAAAACGCATCCAGATCGGACAATTTGTATTCCAGATTCGGATCTTTATTTTCCGCCTTCACGCCATCATCTAAATTTGAAATATCTACGGTCAGATCACCGTTATAGGCTATTCCATTCAAAATCTTATTTTCAGATGCAAAGTTGTCCAGCTGACTATATACTTCCTGTCGCACATAGCGTTGGGCCTGCTCGCTGTCCACATAAGAAACCGGATTCATAATTTCCTGCACATTCATGCCCTCATATAATCCAAGAATGGACCATCCGGCGCAGACAGCGGTCAGCCCGCCAGCCACCAGCAGGACCACTGTTGTCAGCATCTTCGCCCACATGCTGTAAAAATGTTTTTTCTTCATAAGGATCTCCTGTTCTACTCGACTTTAATATCCTCCATCTTATAGCCGATTCCCCATACCACTTTCAGATAACGTGGTTCCTTAGGGTTAATTTCGATTTTTTCCCGGATATGCCGGATATGTACCGCCACTGTATTATCCGCATTGATAGCATCTTCATTCCAGATATTTTCATAAATCTGCTCAATAGAAAATACTCTTCCCTTATTTTTTGTCAGGAAAAGAAGGATATTATATTGAATTGGTGTTAATTTTTCTACAACTATGCCATCGACCGTCACCTGTTTCATATCATCATTGATCTCCAGACCACCTGTTTTATAAACATTCGACGTCGGTTCCTGCGTCATTGTCCCCAACTTTGTATAACGACGCAACTGTGATTTCACTCTTGCCACAAGCTCCAGAGAATTAAATGGTTTGGTCACATAATCATCGGCTCCTACATTCAATCCGAAAATCTTATCCGTATCCTCCGTCTTGGCTGAAAGGATAATGATCGGGATGTTGGACTCTTCACGAATCTTTAAGGTTGCACGGATACCGTCCATACGCGGCATCATCACATCCATGATCAAAAGCTGTATATCATTTTTCCGCATCATCTCGATTGCCTGAATACCATCATATGCTTTTAAGATCCGGTACCCTTCCGGGGCCAGATAGATTTCAATGGCATCTACGATATCTTTGTCATCATCACATACTAAAATATTTATCATAATTTTTCACCTCCCCGCTATTATACTCGATTTGCATGCATTCGAAAAGGAATGTTTCCCGCAATTCCTTTATGCTGACACTTTAACAGACAATTCTTTCCGGAAACCACGCCAAATTCTTAACGATTTATGAAGATAACCAAAAGGATAAAGTCTTTATATTTTCAACAGGGTTTCTTAATGATTTGTTAATGATTGCAATTATAAATCCTAACATTTGCCTGCTATATTAGATACAACGAAAAAACGTACAGGGAGGAAACAATTATGCTGGTTACTATCACCCGTGTGATCAACTGGTCAATCTTATTTGCATTTATCGCATGTTTTTCTTATCAGATTGTCTACCTGATCGCACCTTATATTAAAAAAGAAAAAACACACAAGCCTTTGCAGATGCACCGTTACGCCATACTGATTGCAGCAAGAAATGAAGAAAATGTCCTTGGTGGACTGCTTGACAGCATTCACGCACAGAATTACCCGTCCGAACTGGTGGATATTTACGTCGTTGCGGACAACTGCACCGATACCACTGCTGAAATTGCTTATGCACACGGTGCCTATGTATATGAACGTTTTAACCGGGTCCAGATTGGAAAAGGATATGCCTTAAAGTACCTGCTGGATCAGATTTCCCTCAGTGATAATCTGGAAGATTACGACGGATTTTTTATCTTTGATGCAGATAATCTGCTGGATGAAAATTACATAAAAGAGATGAATATGACCTTCAATGACGGATATGATGCCGTCACCAGCTACCGTAATTCCAAAAACTTTGGTGATAACTGGATTTCCCATGGTTACGGTCTCTGGTTTTTACATGAAGCACAGTTCTTAAACCGCGGCAGAATGCGTATCGGCAATAGCTGTATGGTATCCGGCACCGGCTATATGATTTCCCGTGAACTCATTGAGAAAAATGATGGATGGAACTTCTTCCTGTTAACGGAAGATATTGAATTTACCGCTGACTGCATCGCAAACGGTGTAACGATTGGTTACTGTGAACGCGCAGAATTCTATGATGAGCAGCCGACCAGACTTTCCGTATCCTGGCATCAGCGTATGCGCTGGGTAAAAGGTTATTTTCAGGTATATAAAAAATATGGCCGACAGTTATTATCAAAGGTCGGCAAAAAAGGAGGCTTCTCCTGTTTTGACATGCTGATGTCCAATTTACCGGCCTTTATTCTGACTATGATAGCTACTTTTGCAGGACTGACCCTAACCATTCTGGCACTTCTGACCGCTCAGGATTTCACATCTGCCCTGCTCTGTGTCGGAAAATTCACGGTCAATACCTCTGCTGCAATGCTGGTACTTGGAATCTATACCACATTAACTGAGTGGAAACATATCCATATGGCATGGTACAGAAAAATCGGCTATATGTTCACATTTCCGATCTATATGCTGACTTATATTCCCATCGCTTTCATGGCAATGTTCAAGAAAGTAGAGTGGAAACCGATTGTGCACGGTTCCAGAGTGACAAAAGCTTCGGTTCGCACAATCGCATCCTGATTGGTCACAATTCCCGGCAAGAAAGCGTGCCCTCAATAAAAAATGCCGCCGTGGCAACGGTATTACCTGCACTAATCAGATAACTGCCATGCCACTGCGGCTCTATATAAATGATACTCCCATTTATTTGCCTGAAAAATGTAATCCATTTCCAGGTAATTCAACTAATATGATGTATGCAGACGATGATTACTCCGTTTTTACAAACTCATGTGCTTCTTCCTGTCCACGCAGCACACGAAGTCCGCCAAGTGCCAGAGATTCCATTTCGTTCTCGCCCGGATATACGATCACCGGTGCAATCCACTCTGCATTTTTCTTTACTTCACTTGTGAAATACTCAGAATAAGCAATTCCGCCTGTCAGGATGATTGCTTCCACATCACCTGCGACAGTGGCAGCTTCCTCACCAATCTTGCGAGCTACGTTTAATGCCATCGCATCATAGATCAGTTTTGCATGGTCATCACCATTCTCGATCATTTTCTCTACTTCACGACTGTCGTTAACACCAAGATGTGCTACAAGACCGCCACGGCTCTTCATTTTCTTGAGCATCTCTTTTGCAGTCATGCCACTCTGTCCGAAATATTTGATCAGATCCTGAGATGGAAGACCCCCTGCACGCTCCGGAGCAAATGGACCATCCTCATCATTGATAATATCGGCCACTTTTCCACCATACTGCAATGTTATAGAAATGCCACCACCGAGATGTACCACGATCAGCTTGCAGTCTTTATACTCTTTTCCATGCTCGCGGGCATATTTCATGGCTGCCGCTCTTGTATTCAGGTTGTGTCCGATCCCCTTTCTGCTGAGTTCTTTCAAACCTGTGATCTTCAAAATCGGCATCATCTCATCAACGGTTACACCATCATAAATAAAAGCCGGTATTCCCAGTGGTTTTGCGATTGCATCTGCAATAATAGCACCAAGGTTAGAAGCATGCTCCATCGCCGGTTTATTTTTCAGCTGCCATACCATATCGTCGTTTACACGGTAAGCACCTGCCTGAAGAGGCGGAAGTAAACCACCACGGGCAACGATTCCGGTCAGTTCCTCCAGTTTTACATTTTTCTCTTTCAGAACTTCCATGATCATATCTTTACGGAACTCATACTGATCAACAATCAGGTCATATTTTGCGATCTCATCTGCGGAATGGGAAATGCTCTCCACAAAAATCTGCTTCTCATCCTCATAATAAGCAATTTTGGTAGAAGTAGAACCCGGATTTAAAATTAATAATTTCTCCATTATCGTAATCCTCCTGCTTTTTTATTTTTTACTCTTATATGTCTTATATTACCATGCATCATATATCTTGCACAATATATTTTTGAAGATTTTAAATTTCTTTTTTATGTACACGATAAGTAAAACTTATCAAAGCAAAAAATCTTATCGAATACCTTGATACACATATGCGTTTCTTCTTCTGTCAATCCAAGTAACACATTTTTCGCAAACTATTTTTGTACATTTGTTCCAGCTTCCATAATGGACTCTGCCTTATCCAACAGAACAATTTCAAGAATACCTATTTTTCCTTCATGAAATGCTTTCCGTATCTCCGATACAGGTAAATTGCCATGAAAATTGTCACAGCTTCCGACAGCGGCATTGTCAGCCAGACACCGGACACACCGATCAGTTTTGGAAGGACCAGTATGAATATAACTACAAGGAACAAGGAACGCAGTAATGAGATCACGGCTGAAATAAATCCATTTCCCAGTGCAGTAAAATATCCGGAAAGAAATACATTCAGACCAATAAACACAAAAACCAGACTGAACAGCTTCAACCCATCCCAGGTCAGTGAGAACACATTTCCATCCCCGACAAATAAGTGAATGATATCTTTTCCATAAATGTAAGATACTGCCAGGATCAACACGGAGCTGATGGCAATCGTAATAAAACTGTAGCGCGTTGTTTCTTTAATTTTCCCGTAATTTTGAGCTCCATAATTGTAGCTGACGACCGGAGCTGTTGCAACGGCAATTCCCATATAAAAGGAAATAAAGAAATAATAAATGTACATGATGATCGTCACAGCCGCAACTCCGTCTTCCCCAAAATATTTCATAATAATAATGTTAAATAAAAATGTAGTGATACCGGTAGACAATTCCGTCAGCATTTCACTGCTTCCGTTCGTGCAGGATTTCAAAAGAACTTTCCAATTTACGTTCGGTTTACAGAACCTGATCTGACTGTGCTTCAGGAAATAAAGCAAACCAATTATCATGCTGACTGTAATGGAAAGAAATGTTCCCCACGCAGCTCCAAACGTTCCCATGCGAAATACAGCTACGAAAATATAGTCAAAAATAACATTCAAAGTAAGACCTGCCATGGACATTACCATTCCAATCTGTGATCTCCCGTCTGTTCTCACAAGATATTCGAAAAACAGCTTAAATGACATCGGAACGGCTCCTAAGAATATCACAAATGCGTACGGAATCACATGTTCCATCAAGCGTTCACTACTTCCTAAGAAGATACAGATCGGTTTCAAAAACAGGATACCGACGATCGTAAATACAACGGAAAGCAAGAGCAGTACCATCGCGATAAAAGTGAAAATCTCATTGGCTTCCTGCTCCCGTTTTTGTCCCATCTTCTCACCTATGATGGCGGCGGATCCCGTTGCAAACATGACTGCCGTTCCAAAAATAATACAGGTGATCGGAATCACAATATTAATCCCTGCGAGTGCATCCGAGCCGGCATAACGGGACACAAAAAATCCATCTATTGTTGTGTAAAAAGACAAAAAGATCATGGTCAGCACCGACGGGACCAGATATTTTAAAAATTGCGGATAAGACATTTTTTCTTCAAAACATTTCATTTCTATGCGCCTCCTACTTGCTAATTTCTTTCTATGAATATACAATAAAGGATATAGTAACTATAGTGTCAAGGTGAGGTTTATATGAAAGATATGTTTTCCATCGGTGAGCTTGCAAGATATCAGAATATCTCAAAGCAGACACTGATTTTCTATGATAAAATCGGACTGTTTCGTCCGGCATATGTGGATCCAGATAATAAATATCGCTATTATAAAGCGAGTCAGATCGACTATCTGGATACAATTTTAATTATGAAAGAAATGGGATTTTCACTTGGAGAGATCCAGGAACATATGAAAACGTATACGATCAATACGTCATTGATCGCATTGAGAAAACAATTGACCGTACTCGATCAGCAAATCAGACATTTACAATTGGTTCGAAATCGTCTTGCTCACAGATGCGAGCAAATGGAAAATGTAAAAGAAGTGCACGACCGAAACCAGGAGGTTACGATCAAAGAGATAAATCGCAACTACCTTCTCTATGCGGAAGTAGATGCGCCACACTCTTTCAGCGAAATAAGCATCGCTACAAAGAAGTGCTTTTCTCAGGCGCTCAAAGACGCCCTTCCGATATTCTTTCAGACGGGCGTAATTGTTCCATATAAGCACATTTTAGAAGGCCGATATACCGAAGCAAACATTGCTTTTCTGCCAATTGAAAAGACAAAAAATGTGAAAAATATTATGATACTCCCAAAAGGTCGTGCCGTAAGTATCTATCATTACGGCACGTATCAGTCTGTGGAATATTCTTATAAAAAACTGTTGGACTATTGCAAAGAACACAATCTTAACATTATTTCCGACTCCTATGAATTTTGTATCAATGATTACATCTCCTCCGGAGATGAACGTGAGTATATTACAGAAATCTTTTTTTACGTGCGGTAAGGAAGAGACGAACACTTTTTCTCAAATACGTCCTGCATGTAGAACGCCAGTTAAAATCCATGATCTCCTACTATTTCTGCGAGAAATATGGAGAACAGCAATCTGCGTATCTGGACGTGAATAATTATAATGTCACACGCAAAACTGTTGGAGATATTACACGTTTGGTTAATACACTTAGCAAGTCTATTTCTTTGCCAAGCCATTATAGATACATAACACATCACGCAACTGTCTACAAGAATGTACCTTTGTTGGTAGCAACTAACGCACTTACATTTGGTCAAATTTCCAAAATGTACCAGTATGCGACAACAGACATCCGTGCAAAAGTAAGTCTGAATTTTGCAAGTATGACAGAGGTTCAATTACACCAGTTTATCCGTATTCTGGCAAGTTGCAGAAACGTGTGCGCTCACAGAGAACGCCTTTACTCTTTTCAGGTAAATGAAGCAATTCCAGATATGCTCTTACATCAGAAGCTACAATTACCACAGAAAAAAGGGCAATACATCATCGGCAAGAAAGATTTATTTGCGGTTGTTATCGCCCTTCGGTATCTGATTTCTAACGAAGAATTCAAGGTGTTCCGTAAAAATCTGGAACTATTGGTTAAAGATGTTCTCAAAAAATGCCCTCATCTTACCGAAGACCAGTTACTGAAAGAAATGGGGTTCCCTAAGAATTGGGCAAAAATCACACGATATAAACAATAATTTTTTGCGCTTCTATGGTTTTTTTGCGCCCTTGTTTTGCGATAATCACGATATCTGTGGGGGCACATTTTGAAAACACCCACGCACATAATGCTAATTCATATCTCGCTATCGACAACTATCGATAGCGAGATTAACATCGACAGCTGTTCTTATACCTTCTCCACACAAAAATCCAATCATAAACACATCGTTCCCTCTATCTATTTTTGCAAATTTCCAATACTCGTTTACATATATAATCTGGGAAAATATTTTCTTCACACACATTCACCATAACCGAATCATACCATTCTGAACTGCTTAATTTCTTGGGAATTATTGCAAAATCGGATTTTTGCAACATAGGCAAGTCAATAATACTATCTCCTGCTACAATTGTTTTTTCATAAGCAATATATGCTTTTAATCTTTCAACCGCAATTCCTTTGCTAATTGCAGGTGGAAAAAAATAAACTTTTCTCCCTTGAGAAATTACTTCAAACTTACAGTTTGTTTTGTACTTATTAACACAATCTGCTGCTTGAGAATCATTGTAACAATGCACATAAACATACATATCATCCACAATTCTGCTTATTTTATAATCATCTGTACTATTTAAAATATTATATAAATTATTCATTTCATTTTCATAAGGTTTAACTAATTCTTGCGATTCTTTTAACCATGCCAAATCAATCTTACCATTTCTTAGGAGAACTCCTCCGTTCGCAACTATTGCATATTGGGGCAATTGCTTGCCATTCCATTCTATTCTTCGATATTGACTTATTGATCTGGATGTTACGGGTACAAAAGTAGTTATTTTATTGATAATTTCAAGCGAATTGTACGTAAATTCTGTCATAAATCCCTGCTCAATTCCATCTTTTTTTTCAACACAAAAATCATTCGGATGACTTTTTTTCCGTGAAAACAACAATGTATTATCCAAATCACTTACAAATAATATTTTCTTCATTTCATCTATCCTTCATTCCATCAGTGTCAATTCTTATCGCTCCGAATTATTCTTTATAACTATGCATCCGCCATCTTTCTAATAAGACCACAACATTTGTAATGTTCCATATCAAACATTTCTAACGCTACATTTTTTTCCTTCGCTAATTGCAAAATATGCTGCAACTCTACACTATTCATGTGTTTTCTTGAGACTAATATTTTCCATGGCACTCTCCGAAGCAATACACGAGTTGTTTCTCCAATTCCTGGTTTTATAAGATTAATATCCTGAATTCCAAATAATTCCTGAATCCTATAAACTTCAGCAACACCTGATCTATTTACTGGCATATCCTGATTTTCCAGATTATACTGAAACCGTCTCTCAATCTCGTTTATAAATTCATAAGTTCTGTCCTCTTTTAGAAGATCTTTGTAGTAAACTGCTCCGTGGAAATCATTTCCACCAATTATGTCTTCTCGCAAAAAAGATCTGCTGATCAAACCAGACACCGTACTATTCAGACAAGAACTAGGAATTAGAATATCCTCATGCGTTCCAGCTAACGGTGTAAGCATTGCAGGATCTGCCAAAACAGCGATACTAGTGTTGACTTCTGGATAATCATTTAATGCTTCCTTCAATTGTTGAAAGATTGCACCTTTTCCAATCCATCCATCTACAAATTGAATATTCGAAGAACCATGTTCTGCTATAATATAATCCATTGCATTTTGATCAATTCCTTTTCCTCTTATAATCGAAATCGAATAGTGCGGTATTTTTATTTTATATTTTGCTTCTAAATACCGTTTTATTAGTATTCCAACTGGCGTTCCAGCACGGGCAAGAGATACCAATACTACTTTTCCAGATTTTTCCCTATAAATCATTTCCGAAACTCTTGCAACAGCATCAGCAGTTGATTGGGCAAATACTTTTAATGCATGCTCATAGATTTCAACATATTTCTCTGACGGTTTATATTCTATGGGCAACATTTCACAATAGTGTCTTCCTCCTTGAATTTCCTTTTCACGTTCAACAGTTCCCATAGGTTCTACCTTGCCGGTAATATCTTTCAATAAAAAGATCACATCATCTCTGTTAAATGAACTTCTCATTTTTCCTCCCACTGACACACACTAATGTCCTTACACCCTTCTGTTTGCAACGCATTTATAATACTATAAACACCGTCTATTGACTTTAAATCTGAATCAGTCAAAATAATAACTTTATCATACATTTCCAAGTTATAAATGTATGTAGTTCGACTACTATCATAAACACTTTTTAGTTGATATCTCTTGTATAAGGGATACCCTTCGATATCAAAAGCCATTATTGGACTTCTTGTTGTTGAATGTGTCTTTATATTTTCACAGTAATTATGTTCTTGCAAATATGAAGCAAGTTTTATCGCAGGATACATGAATTCTTCTGTTCCGATTACCACCATCTTTTTGTAACATTTTTTATTACATGTACATTCAGCAATAGACACACATAACTCATTCAGTTTCTCAAAGTATTTGTTTGTTTCACACGCCCTTCTAATATTTTCTCCTTGATTAAACTTTTCAATTTATGTTTTTACAGATATAAAATATCGCAGATAAAGTGATATCAGAAAATAAGTGATAAAAACAGATTGGCAGGGAACATTTTATGAGAGAAAAAATAGATATTCATGCACATTATTTTCCACCGGCATATGATCAGATGCTGGAAAAGCGGGGAATGAAACTGTTGGACGGCGGTTTCCCGAAGCCGGAGTGGAACGAAGAGATTCAGCTGTCTTTTATGGAAAAGCTGGGAATCACATACAGCGTACTCTCTATTTCATCTCCGCATTTACATATGGGAGATGTAGGGGAGGCCATTGAGGTGGCACGGTCATCCAATGAATATGGAGCTGAGCTGATGAAAAAATATCCGGAACAGATCGGTGTGCTGGCAAGTCTGCCGCTGCCGGAAATTGATGCGGCAGTTGAAGAAGTGAAGTATTGTCGGAACGAGCTGCATGTGGCAGGATTTGCCTTACAGACCAATTCCTGCGGATTGTATCTGGGGGATGCGAGACTGGATTCGGTGATGGAAGTTTTGAATCAGGCAGAATCAGTGGTGCTGATCCATCCGACGGAACCGGCAGCAATTCCGCAGGGGGTCAATGAGAACTTACCCTATCCGATGATGGAGTTTTTCTTTGATACCTGCCGTGCGGTGATGAATCTGATCCTGACAGGAACATTGAATAAATATCCAAAGATCCGTTTTGTGATCCCTCATGCGGGAGCCTATCTGCCGATCATCAGTGATCGTGTGGCTTCCATGTCAAAAATGCTCTGCCCGGACGGAAGTGTCGATATCCGGA
>JABLTO010113063.1_pt1 | contig 18316 bp, 12 predicted proteins | sample 7160091 | NCBI WGS metagenome assembly JABLTO01 (sample SAMN14651225, study PRJNA627086) | human gut metagenome | isolation source: feces | host: Homo sapiens
GACTCTTTTGTCAAGCCTTTTTTTATATTTTTTTCGCTTTTTCTCTCTTTTATGCACTTTGCTTAAATACATTACCTTTTTTTGCCTGCACCTTAGGTGAACTTTGGTATATTAATCCATTTATCCGCCCCCGGTAAGGGGCGGAGGTAGCAATCGCAACGGGGCGGGCGATTGCCAAATTATTACCTTTAATCAAAATTACATGGTTTTGGATAAAACATAAATATTTACGTTACTGATTATCCCATATAATTTATATTCTCACATTGGTATGCCTGTCGCCCGCACTGTTGCGCTTGCCCGACCTCCCCAAGCGCACGGGCGGGCAAAAAAGCAAAGCCTTTATCAAAATGCGCCGCAGGCGCAAACTCCCGAAAAAAACGCCGCGCGAGTCAATATCGCGCAGCGCATTTCTACACTATACACTATACACTCTACACTACTACGCTACTACGCTTTTCCTACTGTGTAGGTGTCCAAATCAAGGGTGTAGGTCTTATTATTCTGCTCCAATTTTATCAGCAGCATATTTTGGTTGGCGTCATAGTCCACATCCCATTTTCCTACATTATATTCATACTCATCGCCGACCTCTTCCATATAACGCCAAATATATTGAACTCCGTCTGACACTATGCCGTTATCCTCAGTTATGAATATATTATAGTTATATCTGATTTCGGGAACGTCATTGCCTGAATAGTCAAATTCATAGCAGCAAACATCCACTTGGCAGCCGTCTGCATTTATGGTTTTGACAAGCTCATCTTCCACAAGTCTGTCCCTATCAATTCCCATGGGAGCTTGCCCCGTAAGACCACCTATATCAATACGGTTTTCACAAGGCTTATAGCAGGCAAAAAGCTGAGTTGCTTCCGTCAGCTCCGGCTTAGCCTCCTTGTGGTACTCCTCGCTTATGGCGTCAACCGCCAGATAGAGCTCTCCGCCACATTCAAGCAAAATATCGCCGTTATACATAAACCTGCCGTTTATTACGGGAACACATTCATCTTCGCCGATAAACCTGCCGTAGCCACTGCTTAACACTTCACTGTTTTCGGTTTTGGATTTAAGCTCGGGAGCATTCATAATAGTCAGCAGCTTTGAGGTTTTATCCTCGGACACCAAAAAGCCGCTGTCTTTCATATCTGCAACACGAATAAAATCTCTGCCGCCAACACTGTATACCGGAGCCTTTATCCCCTTTATTTCGGGATAAATATATGAACCGTTACCCGCAAATGCCAAAACGTTATCCGTAATATCAATTTGCGCCGTCAAATTATTGGGGCTGATATAGCTTGCCGCCCTGTTATACGCCTCCTCATCAAGGGGGAATATGTGCATACTGTGGAGCTCCATTTGCTTATAGTCGCAGTGTTCACCGTCATAGTAGTTTTTAAAATACAGCTTATCGCCGTTTTCGTTGAACACCGGGTCAGTAAAGTCCAAACCGTACGCTCCCACAACCTTGCCGATGTCATAGCTTAGACCGGAGGCATACGCCATATTTTGATAGTAAATTACTCCGCCGCGAGGCAGACCGCCCATTGTCTTTTCAACAAGCCATGCCCCATCGGTATGAATATTAGTGGCGAAATATGCCGCAAGGGGTGTGGTTCTGCTGAGATAGTAGTCCACTGCTTCGGCATAGCTGCCGTAATTGCTCAGGTTGGTATCAAGGGAGAGCAGTCTCTTTGAGTCGTCATAGCTGTAGCCCATCATATACATATGGTCTTTATATTCCCCGTCTGTGTATGACTCTCTGTTTCTTGCCGCGCCCATTTCTTCAACCTTTGCGACCATCTTGCCGTCTATGGCATAGGCGTTTATCTGCACCCCGTTAAGGAAAGCCTTTATATCCGTTTCGTATACATAGCCTGCCGTTCCGCCCACCTCGCCACGCTCAACGTGGGGCTTAAAGTCTGCTTGGGCTGTGCCGTTTTTGGTTACGAACACCGTGCGGACATTGTTGTTATAGTATACGCAGAAGCCATAATCAGCCAAGTCCTCAAGGGCAATCATCGTCTCCCCGTCTATGGCATAGCTCTCAATATCCAATCCGTCAACCTGAGTTAAAATATCTGTGGTGTAAATCGTGTCGGTTATGTCTCCCACATCGGCGGATACTCCGACGCAAATCAACGACAATATTGCCGTGCACATTAATGTTAAAATCAGTTTTCCTTTCATCTTGATTCACCTCATAAAATTTATTTTTTTCGCCCACCCAATTGCGCTCGCCGCCTCCGCCCCGAGCGCGGTCGGTTTTCCCCTTCGGGGAAACCGATTGGGGCTTTGCCCCAAACCCCAAGCGCCGCAGACGCAAACTCGCAAAAAGGTGATAGCGCAGCGTGCCTTTTTGCGAAAAAGGAGCAAATGCCCGTAAAGGCGTAGGCTTGCCGAACAGGCAAGCCGAGCTGTGAGGGCATATTGCGACGACGCCAAAGCCCTTATCAAAATGCGCCGGAGTGGGCGCACATTATTTCTACACTCTACACTCTACATTCTACATTAAAATTTACTCTACGTAGTCAAATTCGCAGCCGTATATTTCTACCGGGTCGCCGTCCTTTATGCCCGCCTCCTTGAGCTTGTCTATTATTCCGCTCTTTATCAGAGCTCTCTGGAAATACTGCAGGGATTCGTAATCATCAAGGTTGGTTGAGCCCACAATAAGCTGCGCCCGTCTGCCCTCAACGTGGAACACGCCGTCCTCATCTACGGTGACGGTTATGGTCTCGTCCGCCTTGCGGGACGCCTCCAGGTCGAACATCTCATATTCTTCCTCATATTCCTCCGGCGGGATTTTGGACAGGGCTTCATAGGTATACTTCAAAACCTCGTCTATGCCCTGCTTGGTGGCAGCGGAAATCTTGAACACGGTATAGCCGCGGCTCTCCATTTCCTTACGGAAAATTTCAAAATTATCCTCAAAGCCCGGTATATCGCTCTTGTTGGCAAGGACTATCTGCCGCTTGCCCGCCAGTCTCTCGCTGTACAAGCTGAGCTCCTTATTAATTGCGTCAAAGTCCTCTATGGGGTCTCTGCCCTCTATGCCCGACACGTCAACCACATGAAGCAGCAGCTTGGTTCTCTCCACATGGCGCAGGAACTCATGCCCTAAGCCGACGCCCTCGTGAGCCCCCTCGATTATTCCCGGAATATCCGCGACAACAAAGGAACCGTCACCCATATTAACCACGCCCAAATTAGGCTGCAGGGTGGTAAAATGATAGTTGGCGATTTTTGGTCGGGCGTCGCTGACGATTGAGAGAAATGTGGACTTACCCACGTTGGGGAAGCCCAGCAGACCAACGTCCGCTATGAGCTTTAGCTCCAGAGTAACCATTCTCTCATCACCGGGAGCTCCCGGCTTGGCGAACCTGGGCACCTGCCTGGTGGCGGTTGCAAAGTGCACATTGCCCCAGCCGCCAATGCCGCCCTTTGCCACGACGAACTCCTCTCCGTCCTCTTTCAGGTCGCATATAACAAGTCCGCTCTCCTCGTCACGAACGATTGTGCCCACCGGAACCCGAACATACAAATGCTCGCCGTTCCTGCCGTTCCGCTTAGCGTCTCTGCCGTTGCCGCCGTTTTCCGCGGCGAACTTACGCTTATATCTGAAATCCACAAGAGTGTTTATATTCTTGTCCGCAACAAAAACAACGTTTCCGCCCTTGCCGCCGTCGCCGCCGTCGGGACCCCCGGCAGCAACATACTTTTCTCTGTGGAAGGTGACCGCGCCGTCGCCGCCGTCTCCCGCCTTAACAAAAATCTTCGCGCTGTCTGAAAACATAAAAAACCTCCGTTCAACCCTTAATCAAAAACACAAAAGGGGCGGACAAAGTCCACCCCCGATTCGCTTTAATTACTGAGTAATCTCATAAACAGAAACCTGCTTCTTGTCTCTGCCCTTGCGCTCAAACTTAACTCTGCCGTCGATAAGGGCAAACAGAGTGTCGTCACTACCCTTCTTAACGTTTGTTCCGGGGTAAATCTTTGTGCCTCTCTGTCTAACAAGAATGTTTCCTGCCAGGCAAGCCTGACCGTCCGCCATCTTCACGCCAAGACGCTTGGACTCGGAATCTCTTCCGTTTTTGGTACTACCCATTCCCTTCTTATGAGCCATTTATTTCACTCCTTACTATCAAAATATGGAAATCAACACGGCTTAGGCGTTGATTGCTGTAATCTCAACCTTTGTGTAGGGCTGTCTGTGACCCTGCTTCTTGTGATAGTGCTTCTTAGGCTTGTACTTATAAACAATGATCTTCTTTGACTTGCCGTTCTTAGCAACTGTGGCTGTAACTGTTGCGCCGTCCACATAGGGAGCGCCAACCTTTAAGTCATCTCCGCCGACAACCAAAACCTTGTCAAAAGTAACAGTATCTCCGGCCTCAACATCGAGCTTCTCAATAAATACAACGTCGCCCTGCTCAACCTTATACTGCTTTCCGCCTGTCTCAATAACTGCGTACATTCGTAATACCTCCTATTACCCAAGACTCGCCATTGGGGCGTGCTTGCGCAGCTTAATAAAGCCCCTTCTGCGCGGTTACCGATACAGTATAACAGAGGAATTGACTTTTGTCAATAGCAGGGAGCAAAATTTTTGAAAAATTTTGAATTAAAATGCGGTTTGATTTTTGTCGCCCGCCCCATTGCGCTCGCCGCCTCCGCCCCGAGCGCAGATCGTTCTCCCTCCGGGAGAAACGAGTTAGGGGACGCTGTCCCCTAAGACCCCTGCAAAAAACAGTAAACTTATGAAATTTTTTTGTTATCTTTTCAAAAGACTTTGCAATCAATAGCCCGCCCTGCGCGTTTGGGGAGGTCGGGCAAAACAGATACAGGGCTCCCGAAAAGTCGAAAGACTTTTTGGGAAAAGGAGAAACGACGTAGCGTTGTTATTGATTTTTATGTAATAAAAATCAATACGTAGCGAAGTCTGTTTCGACGCCGGGGCGGGCGACAGACACACCAATGTGAGTATATAAAATAACAGGATTTAAATCGGAGCAATGCTCCGCTTTGCTTGCAAAGAGCGAAGCTTGCGAATGATTGCAACCTGCAAAGGGAGCGTTAGCTCCTCAGGGTTTCAGTGAGAGATTATAATCCCTCACTGAAACCCTGAACCGGAGCCCGCCGCCTGCAGAGGCGGGGGACATCTTTGCATAGGTTATAATTTAAATGTAAAGTTTTAACATTCACATATGATAAAAAGCTGTTTGTAGCAATGAGAAAAACCGCAGGTCAACAACGCCTGCGGTCTTTCCGTGTTAGGATTGTGTTTCTGTGTTATATATATCCCTATGGGAATATATTCATATGTTAGTTGAGTCCAGCGTATAGAATTACCGGAGGTTACTGCCCCAGCTTTGGGCATCAGGTGTTGATACAGAGCCGCCCAGTCCTTCAAACCATGACTTTGTGCCGACACTTGTATAGCCCTTGGTCTTAAGACCGCTTGCCAGTAATATATCTTCTTCGCACTCAAATTCTATTATTTCAGCCTTGGGGGCTGTATACTCTTTCTTTATGCTTTTCATAGTTACATCTCTCCTTTCAAGGCTCTTATTTTATTCTGTTACTTCGGGATAATCTACTTCTTTTCCCCAGTCAACTGTTCCGCCGATTGCATCTCCGTAGAGCATAGTTCCGTCTATATTTACAAAGGGCTTTGCATAATATGTGTTTGTATAATTTTCGGGAATTGCGTCAAGGTCACCGTAGAAGCCACCTGTCATAGGTGCTGTACTCTCCAGCTTATAATCTGCGCCCTCGTACTTAACGATTTCACCATCGCCATCTACAAAGTAGAAGCCGTATCCCGAAACATCAACTCCTGTATATCCTTGGAGGAAGCGGATTACGCCCTTGGTTTGAGCATCTGCGCTTGTGTACTTACCTGAATCTGTCTCACCGCCCAAAAGCTTATCATAGGGAACCATTACAAGAGCCATAAGGTCGGAAGCTCCACTCTTTACGCTTGTGAAGGACAGGTTATATGTTCCCGCTGAAAGATAACCTGTAACATATGAATAAACATATACATCCTGACCATTACTCTCTACAGCCAGTTTCTCACTTTCAGCAGGTGAAACATTATCAAGAATTGTTTCATCGCCTTTTTTCAGAACAAACGTATTTGTATTTCTGGAAACATTTGCCAAAGCATAAATCTTATATACTCCGTCTTGCACCAAAGTGTAGTCGGTTGAAGCCGAATTGCCCTCAGAGTTCAAATATCCTACTTCTTTTGTATATTGTTTGAGCTCGCCAAACACGTCTGCGTATTCATCTGTATAAGCTTCGGTTACTTCGGAAACCGTAATTGTGACAGGACTTTTACTACCGTTGTTTAAGGTCATATCATCAGGCAAAACAATACCTGTATATGTGGGAGGTGTTACAGTGACTGATGACAAATATCCACCTGATAAACCTACTATTTCAACGCTTCCGTTCTCTGTTCCGGTATACACATATTTATATTCATATACAGAACTCTGTGCAGCGTCATCGCTCTTTAAAGTTCCTACCTGTACGCCATCTATAGTATACACGTTATTATTTGAACCGGATGAATCGTTGCTATAGTTTATTACAGTTACGGTACTTCCGGGAACAACAGGAACTGTCATCTTGGTGCCAGCATTAAACTGGAAGTTTCCATTTCTGCCGAAAGAGTGTATTTTACCGCCCTGAACTGTGGCATATACAACACTGTCACTCTTGCTTTCATCAACAGAGCCGGCAACAGGGAATATATTGTTCTGTTCTAGTGAATTTAGATAACCAAATGAAGTCGGATACCATGTACTTCCGCTTGCGCCCCACTTAACTGACTTTGATTTGCTTATAGCTTCGTAAACTTCATCAGAGAATGTAGTTTCAGCAAGTGTATTTAATTTTGTATTTATGGTAAAAGCAGTAGTCTCTGCATCTACAGTCAATGATGCAGGTACATTGTCTCCAACATATGTCATCGGAGCATTGTTTTCATAAGAAACGTCATAAGTGCCAAAATCAATGTTTTCTATGCCGTTTGCGCTTATTACATATTTACTTTCACCATTTTGTGACAATGTCAAACTCTTAATCGGGTGACCCAATGTTACAAAAACATCACTTGAATTGGAAACGGTCACCTCACATGTCTTTGAGTAGGTAATATCGTTATATGTAATGGAAGCAGTTATTGTCGCTGTTCCCAAAGACACACCTGTAACCACGCCGTTTTCTACAGTCGCAACCTCTTCGTTATTTGAGCTCCAAACAACACTATCTGCTGTTAAGTCTCCCATATTCTCAACAGTTGCTGTCAAGGTCTTTGAGTTCTGAGGAGCAACCAGCAACTCACTATCACTAATCGACAGGGTTGGATCGGTTCTGATAAACTTAATATCAATCATGTTTACTCTAATATCACTTTTATCTGTCGAGTAAAAATACAAAACCTGCGGACTTGTTCCTGTGTATTTCGCAGTTGTCACCTGATAACTGTTGGTGGTAATATCATTGGTCGATATTACATTGCTTTTTGCATAATCGGTACTTATGGACACAGTACGAGTACCATTTATATTACCGTAAGCCGTTACAACACAAGGACCTCCAACCTTTATAGCAAATGCCCTCGCAGTTATGTCCTTTACATTCAAAGCGCTGGGATATTCAACACCCTCCACCGTTATACCATTGTTGGCTTTCCAGCCTGCGGAATAGCCCTGAAGATATTTATCGGTTGTCAGTCCTGTCAAATCTGCTGTAATACCAAGCTTTGACATATCAATTACTTTATTGTCAGTAATCGTCAAAAGACCGCTGTCAATATCCCACGCATAGCCTGTCAGCGGCAGGGCTGTCAGCATTGTTGCCATTACTGCCAAAGCCAGCAACAGCGAAAAAATTCTTTTTGTTTTTCTCTTCATTTTAAACCCCTTCTTTTTAAGAATTTTTATATTAAATTTTTAAATTAATTTTTACGAACTTATTACGGCATACCAACTTACCGTAAAACAAAACATCGCAGGGGACACTCCCTGCGACCCAACAAGGCGCAAGACACAGACAGCCCGCACACCGGGGATTGCGCAAGACGCTGCTGTTTTTGAGCCGTTTTATTTTTATCCGAAAGACGTCAGGGATTCCGCTTTTCAGAACAGGCATATACGACGGCGACTCGGAGGAAGCGGCGAAATCCGAATTGTCGGATGCAATTGAAAATTTCTGATAAAACTTAATGATTAAGATATATCAGAGAAACAGATGGATTTGTATGGGCAGGTGACCCAAGTCAATTGCATCCGTCAACAGGGACTCCGCGGCTTCAACTCAAACCGCCGCGAAAATCCGTAACCAAAGCCATAGGTTTTGTTACAAAACATTTTCCGATAAATGTATATAAACCATCGTAAATAATTTTACCATAGTATTAATTAAATGTCAACAAAAAATTCACAATTATATTAAATTTTTTATATGTGATAAAAAGTATACTTTTTGTCATTTGGCGATTGGCGGAAACGGTTGGGTTGCATACGGGCGCGGCTTTATCCATTTAAACGGAATAAGCATAACAGTAAATCATTACGCTGTAGGGGGCGGATTCCTATACGCCCCGTTGAACATAACAACAGTCAGCGCCATATTATACGGATTTGGTGTTTTATCTGAACCACAATTCCTGTTAAATATATAATTCCATTGGTGTGTATGCGGGGCGTCCGGGAGGCCGCCCCCTACGAATGTAAAGGGTTGCGTATGGGGTAATCCCGTTTGCTTGGCGGAAACGGTTGGGTTGCATACGGGCGGAGCGTGTCATTTCTACACTCTACACTCTACACTCTACACTCTACATTACATCGTTGTTTTGCACAAAAAACTTTAGGTTTTTAATTTTTAAATGTGAGATTTATTGGTCAGTTTGAATGAAAATGATTATTTATGATTATTTTCGACATTTTCATGATTGTTTATGGTTGACAATGATTAAAAATGGTGATATTATATAACCACAAAGAACGAACGGTCAAAGGGATTGATTAATATGCTTACACAGGAGAGGCAGGACAGGATTGTTGAAATAGTGAACGAGAAAAGCACGGTTACGGTGGGAGAGCTTTCGGAAATTCTGGAGGCTTCGGAGTCCACCGTTCGCCGAGACCTAATCCGTCTTGACAGAATCGGTCTTATCAAAAAGGTTCACGGAGGGGCGACTTCTCAGGGAGTTACTTCCTCCATTGTAGAAGCGGACATGAACACAAAGCTCAGCCTGAACGTTAAGGAAAAGGAAGCCATCGGCAGAGCTGCGGCGGCGCTTATAACCAACGAGGACTTTGTTTTCATTGACGCGGGAACCACCACCCTTGTAATGACCGACGCTATCAACGAGGGAGTTCGGGCGACCTTTGTCACCAACGGAATTGTCCATGCGAAAAAGCTCATTCAGAAAGGGCTTAAAGCGTACATTATCGGAGGGCAGATTAAGCTGAGCACCGAGGCGGTTGTGGGCACGGAGGCGATAAGCAACATGAGCCGCTTTAACTTTACCAAGGCTTTTATCGGCGTCAACGGCATTACGGCGGAAAGAGGCTTTACCACTCCCGACCCGGAGGAGGCCGCCGTTAAGACATCGGCAATGGCGCGGTGCCGCAAGAACTTCGTCTTGGCTGACCACACAAAGTTTGACAAGGTATGCCCCGTGACGTTTGCGGAGCTTGAAAACGCCGTAATAATTACAGACGAACTTGAAAATAATGAGTACAGAGAACATACAATAATTAAGGAGGCCGGATTATGATATACACCGTTACATTTAATCCTGCGATCGACTATGTTATACATCTTGACGAGGTTCAGCCCGGAGAGGTGAACCGCTCCCTGAGAGAAGAAGCATTCTTCGGGGGCAAGGGGGTTAACGTGTCCACCGTTTTGGCAAACATGGGGCAGGACAACGTTGCTCTCGGGTTTATCGCAGGCTTCACGGGAGAGGCAATCGAAAGCGGGCTCGGCTCAATGGGAATAAAGACCGACTTTATCCGCCTTAAAGAGGGGCTGACCCGAATTAATGTGAAGCTGAAATCCACAGAGGAGACCGACATAAACTGCCAAGGCCCCGAAATTGACTCCGCCTCGGTTGAGGAGCTGTTCGGAAAGCTGGAACGATTAGCCGAAGGGGACTATCTGATTTTGGCGGGAAGCATTCCCCCGTCAATGCCGGACGACATATATGAAAGAATTATGGCGCGCCTTGCGGGCAGGGGCATAAACATTGTTGTGGACGCGACCAAAGACCTGCTGCTCAACGTTTTGAAATACAAGCCGTTTTTGGTAAAGCCCAACAACCATGAGCTCAGCGAAATGCTGGGGGTTACCCTTGAGGGACGGGATGAAATCGTTGACGGAGCGCGGAAGCTGAGAGCCATGGGAGCGCGGAACGTCCTTGTCTCAATGGCGGGAGACGGAGCGGTTCTCGTGTCGGAAAAGGACGAGGTTATACCCATGGGAGCCCCCAAGGGCAAGGTTTTAAACTCTGTGGGCGCAGGAGACTCTATGGTGGCGGGCTTCGTCACCGGGTACTTAAAGAGCGGAGACTACAGAGAAGCCCTGAAGCTGGGAACGGCATGCGGCGGCGCAACGGCGTTCTCGCCGGGGCTTGCCCAAAAGGAAATGATTGAGGAAATACTAAAACAATTATAATATAAGGAGAGTTTATTATGAGGGTAATTGATTTACTAAAGGAAAACGCAATAGCGCTCAACCTAAAACCCGCCTCAAAGGACGAGTTGTACGACAGACTGGTTGAGCTCCACGGCAAGGCGGGGAACATTTCCGACCCCGCACAATACAAGGCCGACCTCCGGAAGCGCGACGCAGAGGGCCCCACGGCAATCGGAGACGGAGTTGCCATTCCCCACGCAAAGAGCGAGGCGGTTAAGGCACCGGGGCTGGCGGCGGCAACGGTTCCCGCAGGCATTGACCTTGACGCGCTGGACGGAAACCCCTCCGACCTGATCTTTATGATTGCGGCTCCCAAGGCGGGCGGCGATGTGCACCTGGAGACCCTGTCACGGCTGACGGTTATGCTTATGGACGGAGAGTTCAGGAAAAAGCTCCTCGGCGCAAAGACGGCAAAGGAGTTCCTCAGGTACATCGACGAGAAGGAAAAGGAAAAGTACGGCAGCGAAACACCCGAGGCAAAGACAGCCGCTCCCGCAAGCAAGAAGCTGAAGCTGGTGGCTGTTACGGCCTGCCCCACAGGCATTGCCCACACCTTTATGGCGGCGGAGGCTCTGGAGCAAAAGGCGCAGGAGCTGGGCTATGAGATAAAGGTTGAAACCAACGGCAGCGGCGGCGCAAAGAACGTGCTCACCCCCGCAGAGATTGCCGCAGCGGACGGCGTTATAATCGCGGCGGACAAAAACGTGGAAATGGCAAGGTTTGACGGAAAGCCGGTCGTGCAGTCCAAGGTTTCCGACGGCATACACAAGCCCGAGGCTCTGATTGCAAGGATTGCCGACGGCTCTGCGGGAATTTATCACCACAGCGGTTCATCTTCCTCAGCAGACAGCAGCGGGGACAGCGGAGACGGCGTCGGCCGCTCCATATACAAAAACCTGATGAACGGCGTTTCACACATGCTGCCCTTCGTTGTGGGCGGCGGTATACTGATCGCCCTGGCATTCCTGTTTGACGACTACTCAATCGACCCAAGCAGCTTCGGAACCAACACGCCTCTGGCGGCGTTCTTCAAAACAATCGGCGACACGGCATTCGGCTTCATGCTGCCCATTCTGGCAGGCTTTATCGCAATGAGCATTGCGGACAGACCGGGTCTTGCGGTTGGCTTTGTAGGCGGCGCAATGGCTGTAGCGGGAACCACCTTCTCATCCCTTGTGAACCCTGACGCGACGGCTGTTTCCGCAGGATTTTTAGGCGCGCTGTTCGCCGGCTTTGCAGGCGGCTACATCACCTTAGGCCTTGAAAAGCTGTGTTCAAAACTGCCCGACGCTCTGGAGGGAATTAAGCCCGTACTTATTTACCCCTTGGTGGGCATACTGATTATGGGACTTGTAATGTTCCTGTTTAACCCGATTATCGGCTGGCTCAACACCATGCTCAACAACGGCCTCCACGCCATGAACGGCGCAAGCAAGATTGTTCTGGGTATGGTTCTGGGCGGAATGATGTCCATCGACATGGGCGGCCCCTTTAACAAGGCGGCTTACGTTTTCGGAACGGCGGCAATCTCCGAGGGCAACTATGACATTATGGCAGCGGTTATGGTGGGAGGTATGGTTCCCCCTATCGCAATCGCTCTGTGCACCACATTCTTCAAGAACAGGTTCACCCCCAACGAGCGCAAGTCAGGCGTTGTAAACTACATTATGGGTCTGTGCTTTATCAGCGAGGGCGCTATCCCCTACGCCGCTTCCGACCCCCTGCGCGTTATCCCCGCTTGTATTGCAGGCAGCGCGGTTTCGGGAGCTCTGTCAATGGCCTTCGGCTGCACGCTGATGGCGCCTCACGGCGGTATATTCGTGTTCCCCGTTGTGGGCAACGTACCCGGATACTTCGCCGCTCTGATTATTGGCTCTGTTGTGGGAGCTCTGCTTTTGGCGGTTCTCAAAAAGCCTATAAAAGAAAATTCTTAATTTAGACCTATAACTAAAGCAAAATAACATATAATAGATTATAAAAGGAGTGTTTTTTATGGTATCAAAGAAAGTAACTGTAACAAATCCCGAGGGTCTGCACATGAGACCTGCAGGAGTATTCACAAAGGCCGTTGCCGCCTTTGAGTCGGACGTAACCATCAACTTCGGCGGCCAGAGCTTTAACGGCAAGAGCATTATGAACGTTATCGCAGCCTGCATTAAGTGCGGAAGCGAAATCGAAATCGTATGCGACGGCAGCGACGAGGAAGCGGCTCTGGCTAAGGCTGTTGAGCTGGTTCAGGCCGCTGAATAGGTGGCGAAATGTATAGCGGAATACCGGGCTCTGACGGTATCGGCATCGGTAATGCGGTGCTGATACCCAAGCAGGAGCTCATATACGAACAAAACTCCGCCCTCTCTGCCGATGAGGAAATCAAGAGATTTGACGCTGCCGCAGAGGAGTACATGGATAAGACCTCCAAAAAGGCGGAGGAAATGCGTAAAAACATAGGCGACAGCGAGGCGGAAATTCTTATGGGGCATGTGCTCATGCTCAGCGACCCGTCTATGACCGACGAGGTTCGGAATAAAATCCGCGAGGGGGTCACTGCGGAATATGCGGCGGAGCAGGTCTTTGACATGTTTGCCATGATTTTTGAGGGCACAGGCGATGAGCTGACTATGCAGAGGGCAAGCGACCTGCGGGATATTAAAACAGGGATTATCAAAACCCTGCTGGGGCTTGAGGACGTGAGCATTGCCGCCCTGCCCAAGGGCAGCGTTATCGTTGCCGACGACCTGACCCCGTCTATGACCGCCGAAATTATTAAGGAAAACATTCAGGGAATTGTCACCGCTATAGGCGGCAGAACCTCCCACTCCGCCATTCTTGCCCGCGCTCTTGAAATACCGGCGGTAATGGGCATAAGCGGCATAACAGAAACGCTCAAGGACGGGCAGCAGCTTATTGTTGACGGCTCTGAGGGCAAGGTTATTGCCGACCCTGACGACAGTACCGTTTCGGAATATGAGAAAGCACGGGAGGAGTTCCTCAGGCAGAGACAGGAGCTGATGAAGCTCATAGGGCACCCCTCTGTCACGGCGGACGGAACAAAGGTTGAGCTGGTATGCAACATAGGCACGCCCGGGGACTGCGCCGCAGTTATGGAGCGGGACGGCGAAGGTATCGGCCTGTTCAGGACAGAGTTCCTGTTTATGGACTCCGAGACGAAGCCCGATGAGGAGCAGCAATTTGAGGCATACAAAAAGGTTGCCATGACCATGAAGGGCAAGCCGGTTATTATCAGAACTTTGGACGTGGGCGGCGACAAGGGTATATCCTACCTTGACATAGGTCAGGAGGACAACCCGTTTATGGGCTTCAGAGCCGTTAGGTACTGCCTGAAAAACAAGGACTTATACAGGGAACAGCTTAGAGCTCTGCTCCGCGCAAGCGCATTCGGCAACATTAAGATAATGGTTCCGCTGGTGACCTGCGTTGACGAAATCAGAGAGGTTAAGGCAATGGTAAAGGAGCTTATGGCAGAGCTTGACCAAAAGGGCGTTAAATACGACAAGAGCATTCAGGTGGGCGTTATGATGGAGACGGCTGCGGCGGCGGTTATTGCAGACCTGCTGGCGGCTGAGGCTGACTTCTTCAGCATCGGCACCAACGACCTGACAGGGTACACCATGGCGGCCGACAGAGGCAACGCCAACGTGGCGTATTTGTACTCGGCATACAACCCGGCTGTGCTGCGGAATATCAAGAGGATTATCGAGTGCGGCAAGGCGGAGAACATAATGGTGGGAATGTGCGGCGAGGCTGCCGCAGACCCCTGTCTCGCGCCCCTGCTCATCTCATTCGGGCTTGATGAATACAGCGTGAGCCCCACCTCTGTTCTGGCAACCAGAGCCACGCTTCTTAAGTGGACAAAGGCGGAAGCCGATAAGGTCGCTGAGCAGGCAATGAGCTGCGCCACCGAGGCGGAGGTTAGGGCAATCCTTGAATCTAACAAAAAATAAATCAAAAAGGCGGGAGCACCCCGCCTTTTTAATGTATAGTGTAGAGTGTAGAGTGTAGAAATCATCTGCGCAGTAGATAAATAATTTTGATAAAGGCTTTGCCTTTTGTTTGCCCGCCCTGCGCTCGGGGAGGTCGGGCTGTGACCCCACTTCTTTGAAGTGGGACGGCTCATATTATTCCAGTTTGCACAAAGTATGCAATGTCAATAACGTTCCTAAGTTGTTGCTTACAGAGCGCAACAGGGCGGGCGACAGATATAACAATGTGATTATACAAATTTACAGGGATTATGGGTAAAATAAATCTCAAATCCGTATAATATGGTTGAAGCTTTTAAAATGGTCAGCGGGCGCAATAAATGGCGCCCCTACGAATTTGATGGGTTAGATACACGTAAACCCATTTACATTTGCAAAACTGTTTGGGTAGCTCGGGGCGTATGGGAATCCGCCCCCTACGAAATTGGTAGGTTACGCATATATCAATCCCATTCGTGTCCACTTTATGGGGTATAGTTTAGATTTCTACACTCTACACTCTACATTCTACACTATAACACTCTCCTATCGTCTGCTACTATAAAAAAATCACAAAACTGCTCCTTTACTGATTTGCCCTCAGGTGTTAAAGTATAGATATACCGATACAAGGAGGGTTATATATGAAAAGATTGTTTAAGGGCGGCTTATGGGCTGTAATACTCACTATGCTCATAAGCCTTTGCGGTTATGTTCCCGTCTCGGCAGAGGGAGAAATTGAGATTACCTCGGCGGCGGGCTGGTTTGAGTCCGCCTACGTCACTTGGACAGGCAGCGCCGATAAGTACAATGTGTACTCCAAAAAATCAGGCGGGGATTATGTTAAGCTGGACGATGAGCTTGTGCGAGCCTATCCGGGATACTTTCGCGCCGACGCTTTGGGACTTGCGGCAGGAGAATATATTCTGCGGATTGTGCCGATAAAGAACGGCGAGGAAGCAGAGGGCGCAGCCGAAACTCAGCCCCTGACAGTTATGCCCCATGTGCGGGAGGGCTTTGGCTTTTCCCAAAATTCCCCCTATCTCACATCAAGCGGCGCATACAATGATGACGGAACCCTGAAAGAGGACGCAGACGTTATCTACGTCACCAACGGCAACAAGGACACGGTCACCATAAACGGCGACCCCTCTTTGGGCGTAGGGCTTACCCAAATCTTAGCCTACCGCCAGGCGAAAAAAATCAAGACCACCCTTGCCATCAGGATTATAGGCAAGGTAGACGAGCCCGCCGACACGGTTATCCACACCGCCCAGTTCCAGAACACGGGGAACGTGACCTTAGAGGGTGTGGGAGACGACGCTGTTATATTCGGCTGGATTATGACCCTGAAGCGGGTGACCAACATGGAGGTCAGGAACCTGGCAATGATGTACGGCGGCGAGGGAACCACGGGCTCCGCCATAGTTCTTGACACCGACAACAAAAATGTCTGGGTGCACAACTGCGACTTCTTCTACGGCGCGCCCGGCAAGGACGCCGACCAGAAAAAGGGAGACGGAGCCGTTGACCTGAAATCCCGCTCCGACTACGTAACTATTTCCTACAACCACTTCTGGGATTTGGGCAAGACCTGCGTCTCCGGCGGTCCCTGGGAAAACAGCAATATGTACTCGGAGGAAGCCCAAATCTTTGTCACCTACCACCACAATTGGTTTGACCACACCGACTCCCGCCACCCACGCTGCGTGGTGGGCAGCAACCATGTATACAACAACTACTATGACGGCAACGCCATGTACGGCATAGGCGCCGCCATGAAAACCTCGGTTTTCTCCGAGAACAACTATTACAGGAACTGTCCCCGCCCTATGATTATTGCCTCTCAGGGCAGCGACTGCTATGACGCGGCAACCGACACCTACAAGGACAAGGGGACTCTTTCGGGGCAGATGGGCGGCATGATTAAATCCTACGGGGACGTTATCGTGGGAGCGGACCGCTTTTATCCCTACGGCACAGAGCCTGTCAGCGGCGAGTTTGACACATATGTTGCCGCAAGCCGAGAGGAAATAGTTCCCGATACCGTTACCGCAAAGAAGGGCGACGAATACGGCTGCGGCACATACAACAACTTTGATACCGACCCCGAAATTATGTATGAATACCAAATCGACACACCGGAGGAAGCGGTGGAAAAGGTCAAGAAATACTCCGGCAGAGTTGAGGGCGGAGACTTTAAGTGGAGCTTTAACAACGAGACCGACGACTCATTCCACGATATTGATGAAAGCCTGCTGGCGGCAATAAAGGGATATCAATCAAGTCTGGTTGCCGTGGGTGGAGGAATAATTCCCGTAGAGCCTGCGGAGCCCACCGCCTCCGCTCAGCCCACAACCGACCCGAACACAACTCCCGCTCCCACTCCGAGACCGGCGGGAGATATGGAAAAAATCCCTGTCGGCGCGGCAAGCTATGCCAAGGACTGGTTCGGAGGCGAGAGCATGTCCGCAGGCGACCTGTCCGCAGACGGGTATATATACTGCTGCAAGGGCAGCGGCAACAGCTATAAAACCAACGCCTTTACCACAGGCGGGCTGAGCATTACCAGAGGTTACCAGACAAAGGCTGTCGACCAGCGTTCCTACTACTGTATACCCGAAACCGAATGTAATGTTACCGTTTACTTCTACTCAAACGGAACCAACAGTCTGGGACTTTACACCACAAGCCTGACCGAGCCCGCAGCCACCTTCCAGCCCGAAGCGGCAGGGGACTACGCCTTTACGTACCACTTTACCGAGGTCGGCTCTCCGCTGTATATTGCAGGCCCCAAGGGGGATATAAATTTTGCGGGAATTTCCGTGGCGGCTGCAAAGACTCCCTACGAAATCGAAAGCGCAGAATTTAACTCGGAGGGAGAGCTGTCTGTTACCCTGACCTGCAACACAGACCCGCCTGCTGAAGCACTGCTGATTGTTGCGGTGTATTCGGACAGCGAGCAAGATACCCTTACGGATTTCAAAGCCCTACCTGTAAACAGTGGCGGCACAACCGTTATCGACAACGTAAACTCCGAGGGCATAATTAAAGTATTCGTCTGGAGCGGAACCGATAGTATTGTTCCATATAGCAACGTAGAGATTAGCGATTAGCAAATAGGGAATAGTAATCAACAAATAGCAAAATAGCGAATAGGAACAACTCCTATTCGCTAATTGCTATAACAGTTGATACTATATTATATGGATTTTGGATTATATTTAAATCGTAATCCCTGTAACTTTATATAATCACATTGGTTTATATACGGGCGCAATAAATGGCGCCCCTACGAATAAATGTAACATACACGTAAACCCATTTACATTTGCAAAAAGAAAAACTCTAAGAATAGGGCTCCCGAAAAGTCGTTAGACTTTTTGGGATAGAGGAGCATATGCCCGCAAAGGCGCAAACTTGCCGAACAGGCAAGTTGCGCAAGGAGGGCATAATGCGACGACGTAATAGTTATTTAATTTGACATTATTCAACATTCCATGTATAATCTAACTAAGCAGATAAAAAGGTAATTGAAGGACGGTTAGCCATCTCCTGTGCTACAACCTGTAGCAGAAAGGGGGTGACGCTTATGTGGAAAACAATAATTA
>JABLTO010157789.1_pt1 | contig 18315 bp, 17 predicted proteins | sample 7160091 | NCBI WGS metagenome assembly JABLTO01 (sample SAMN14651225, study PRJNA627086) | human gut metagenome | isolation source: feces | host: Homo sapiens
AACGCCAAAATTATTCAGGTACTACGCCCAAAAACTGTGAAAATTTTATGATTTTCTGGCATTATGCTTAAAAAGGAGCCATATGTGCTTCTTTTTTTATGCCTTATTATTTGCTTATGACGTGAAAATCGACACAAATCGAATTTAATAGCCGTCAAAATTCTAGTCAAATATAAGGAGGATCACACTCATGCCAAGAACAGGAGAAAATATTTACAAACGTAAGGACGGCCGCTGGGAGGGCCGCTATATTAAAACACATCTGCCATCCGGAAAAACAGTATATGGATATTTATATGCCCGTACTTACCGGGATCTGAAAGAAAAAATGTTCTGTCAGGAGCGGCTTAAAAACAAACCACATCTGTCATCCTCTCCAACATTTCAGACCGTAGCTGAAGAATGGATCACATCCAGACAGCCACATCTAAAAGAATCTTCCATTGTAAAATATCGAAACCTTTTAAATACTTATATCTTTCCGGAAATGGGAAATGAGAAAATACTGTTGCTAAATTATGAGCAGATGGATACCTTCTGCCATCGAATGCTTACAGCCGGAGGTAAAAATAATTCCGGGTTATCCCCAAAGACCGTTTCCGATATCTTGTCTCTGATCCGCTGTATCCTGCAGTATGCCAGCGAAAAAGGAAATCCTGCAGGATATAACGGAAAATCCCTTTCAATCCGCCAGGAACCCAAGGATCTGCGGATTCTTTCTCTGACAGAACAAAAAAAACTCTATACTTTTCTATATTCTTCCGAAGACTGCAGAGATGTAGGAATATTGATCAGTATGTTTACAGGACTGCGTATCGGAGAAATCTGCGCCCTGAAATGGCAGGACATCTCTTTCTCAGAAAAGACTCTGTTTGTGCATCAGACCATGCAGCGACTTCAGACAGACGAAAATGAAAAAAAGAAAACAAAAATCCTGATCTCCACTCCAAAGAGTCAATGCTCTATCCGCATCATTCCACTGCCACAGGAATTATGTGAATATTTGCTGCTTCAGCAAAAGCCGGCGGATGCATATTTATTGACAGGAACTGCTTTTCAATACATAGAACCCCGGAATATGCAGAACCGTTTCCGAAAAGTAACAGAACTCTGCGGAATAAAAAATGTAAATTTCCACTGTCTGCGTCATACCTTCGCCACCCGCTGCATAGAGGCAGGATTTGATATTAAAAGTCTCAGTGAGATCCTGGGACATGCAAATGTAAACATTACCATGAACCGCTATGTTCATCCGTCCCTGGAATTAAAACGTGAAAACATGAACCGTTTAACAAATCTATTCGCCGTCAGATAAGCCGTCAAAGCTGTTAGAAACTGTAATAAAAAACAGTATCTGACAGCTTTTTTTCGTAGAGTAACATACTCTACGAAAAAATATAAAACGAAAGAGGGGGGTTTCATGTGGCTGCTGTGTGACTGCCAGGGACAGAATACCACAGAACTATTGAATTTCTGCAGAGATAACCTCCCGGAAGACATCCGGACAGGAATCTGCATGCCCACATACGACAGCATGAAGAAATATCAGGGCTCCTGGCATATTGAGGAAAAGACCGTATTTCCGGAATACTTCCTTATAAAAGAAAGCCAGAGAGAAACCCTGCGGAATGCATTTGCCCAATGGCCGTATACAGAAGCCTTCTGCAGCAGCATTGCCGAGACGTCTACTCAGCTGTTACCTGAACAGGAGAAACTCCTGCAGAGCTTTCTGGGAAAAGAAAACCATATGAAAATGTCCGCCGGATACATCAAAGACGGCACCGCATTTATTACACAGGGTCCCCTTCAGGGAAAAGAAAAAATGATCCGAAAGATCGACCGGCACAAACGTCTGGCCAGATTGGAAATCCCCATAGGAGATAAATTCCGGGAAATCCGCGCTGGACTGGAAATTACATCAAAAAGCTAAAAGCCCCGTTTCAATCGGGGGGAGGGTAAAAAGGAAGAAGGAGAATCATGTATGTACAGAAAGAAAACGAAAGGCTGGTATAAGCACAAAGATTTCATTTTTCTGGATCTTTGCTGTATTGCCCTGGCTTTCCTGCTGGCTGACTGGATCCGCTGCGGAACTATCAGCAACATCTATGAAAATAAAGTCTATCGGAACACCGCAATTTTCATCCTGCTCATGGATCTGGGTGTGTCCGTTCTGTTTGAACTCTATAAGGGAGTACTGAGGAGAGGATATTATCAGGAGTTTCTGGTATGTCTGAAGCATATGTTCATCATTGAGCTGGTAGCAGGTCTGTACCTGTTTTCTGTAGATGATGGGCACAGCTTCTCCAGAATTGTACTTTATCTGATGGGAATTCTTTATATGGGTTTCACCTATTTAATGACAATCCTCTGGAAAAAACATCTGATCAAAAAAATGGCAGAGGGTGGAGAACATTCCCTGTACATTATCACTACCAAAGATATAGCGGCAGATGTGATCGGAAATGTAAGAAAAAACAATTACAACCGTTACAACATCAATGGTCTGGTGATCATCGATGAAAATATGACCGGACAGAGCATCAGTGGCATTCCTGTAGTAGCAGACATGCCAAATGCATCCAACTATATCTGTCAGCAGTGGGTAGATGAAGTTCTTATCAATATTGATGAAGAATATCCACATCCCCAGAAACTCATGGACGAACTTCTGGAAATGGGAATGGTCGTTCATCTGAATCTGGCGAAAGTGAAGAGCACACCAGGACAGAAACAGTTGGTGGAAACAGTAGGCGGATACACGGTGCTGACTACTACCATGAACTACGCCACAGACAGTCAGGCTTTTGCAAAAAGAGCCCTGGATATCCTGGGCGGTCTGGTAGGCTGCATCCTGACCGGGATCATCTGCATTTTCGTAGGCCCGGCCATCTACATAAGTTCCCCAGGTCCGATCTTCTTCTCCCAGATAAGAATCGGCCAGAACGGCAAACCATTCAAAATGTACAAATTCCGAAGCATGTACATGGACGCCGAAGAACGCAAAGCCGAACTCATGGCCCAGAACAAAATGAGCGACAGCCGAATGTTTAAACTCGACTTCGACCCCCGCGTTATCGGAAACAAGATCCTGCCCGACGGCCGACACAAAACCGGCGTAGGCGAATTCATCCGAAAAACATCCCTGGATGAATTCCCACAGTTCTGGAACGTCCTGAAAGGCGACATGAGCCTGGTAGGAACCAGACCAATTCTCCAGGACGAACTGGAACAGTACGAACTCCACCACAGAGCAAGAATCGCTATTAAGCCAGGAATCACCGGAATGTGGCAGGTTAGTGGACGAAGTGATATTACGGATTTTGAGGAAGTGGTTAGGTTGGATACGGATTATATTACTAATTGGAATTTTGGGTTGGATATAAAGATACTTTTGCAGACGGTGAAAACGGTGCTGAAGAAGGAAGGATCCGTATAAAAATAAGGATATTATTTTAGAACAGATTACGAGAATTAATAAGTAAAAATACGATGACAGAGGAGAAAACAAAATGAACATTATTTTACTTTCTGGTGGTTCGGGCAAACGCCTTTGGCCTCTTTCTAATGATATACGTAGTAAGCAGTTTATCAAACTGTTCAAAGATAATGATGAGTATGAATCTATGGTGCAACGTGTATATCGCCAGATTACAACGGTAGATTCTAATGCAAATATTACCATTGCGACTAGTAAATCACAGGCGAGTGCCATTAAAAATCAATTGGAAGAAAAAGCTTCTATTTGTGTAGAACCATGTCGTCGTGACACTTTTCCTGCTATTGTGCTGGCTACAGCTTATCTTCATGATGAATTGGGTGTTGCAGAGAATGAAGCAGTTGTTGTTTGTCCTGTTGATCCATATGTAGATGATACATATTACGAAGCTGTTAAAACCTTGCAGGTATTGGCAGAGCAAGATGACACGAATCTAACTTTGATGGGGATTGAGCCGACATATCCCAGTGAAAAATATGGATATATTATACCAGAAGATGGTAAGGATGTTAGTAAGGTTAGAGAATTTAAGGAAAAGCCGGATACGGAAACTGCAAAGAAATATTTGTCACAGAATGCATTATGGAATGCCGGCATTTTTGCATTTAAACTTGGTTATTTGTTAGATAAAGCGCACAGCATGATTGAATTTGTTGATTATCAGGATTTGTTTAGGAAATATGATACGTTGCCCAAAATCAGTTTTGATTATGCTGTAGTTGAAAAAGAATCTAGTATTCAGGTTTTACGTTACAGTGGAGACTGGAAGGATGTTGGTACCTGGAATATGATGGCTGAAGTTATGGCAGATAAGACAAAGGGTAAAGTAGTTCTGGACGAAACTTGTGAAAATACCAATGTAGTAAATGAATTGAATATTCCTATTCTTTGCATGGGATGTAAAGATTTGATTGTGGCAGCGAGTGGTGATGGAATTTTGATTTCTGACAAAGAACGTAGTGGTTATATGAAGCCATATGTTGAGAAAATTGAAACAGAGGCAATGTTTGCTGAGAAGTCATGGGGAACATATACCGTTATTGATGTACAACCTGGTTCTATGACAGTTAAGATTTCTATGAGAGCAGGCGAACACATGACATATCATATGCACAACTATCGAGAAGAAGTTTGGACAGTTGTTTCTGGCAAAGGTAAGGCGATTGTAGAGGGTATAGAGAAAATATTGTGCACGGGAGATGTTATTACTATTGCATCGGGATGCAAACATATGGTTGAAGCAATTACGGCATTGGATATGATAGAAGTTCAACTTGGCAATGAAATCAGTGTTGTAGATAAAATAAAATTTTCAATGGAGTAAAAGAGAAAATTAAGATTTTGTAAGTTGGAGATTTCGAGTTACTTAAAATACGCTGCTGAGTGCAGATGTATATAAATAATGAAAGAATAGGCATAAAGGAGTAAATAAAATGAAAAAAGCTTTAATTACTGGTATTACAGGACAGGATGGATCTTATTTGGCAGAATTTCTTTTAGAGAAGGGATACGAGGTTCACGGCATTATTCGTCGTGCTTCTGTTTCTACAACAGCACGAATTGATCATATCATGGATAAGCTGATTATTCACGAGGGTGATCTTTCGGATTCTTCCAGTATTATTCGTATTGTACTGCAGGTGAAACCAGATGAAATTTATAATCTTGCAGCACAGTCTCATGTACAGGTTTCTTTTGATGCTGCGGAATATACAGGCGACGTAGATGCGTTAGGTGTTCTTCGTATTCTGGAAGCAGTACATACTGCTGGCCTTGATAAGACTTGTCGTGTGTATCAGGCATCTACTTCTGAGCTTTATGGTAAAGTTGAAGAAGTGCCTCAGTCAGAAACGACTCCGTTTCATCCGTACAGTCCTTATGCAGTGGCAAAACAGTATGGTTTCTGGATGATCAAAGAATATAGAGAGGCATATGGAATTTTTGCCTGCAATGGAATTCTGTTTAATCATGAGTCCGAACGTCGAGGAGATAATTTTGTTACTCGTAAGATTACTTTAGCTGCTGGTCGTATTGCGTGTGGTTTACAGGATCATCTGGAATTGGGAAACCTGGATTCTTTGCGTGACTGGGGTTATGCAAAAGATTATGTTGAGTGCATGTGGCTGATCCTTCAGCAGAATGAACCGGACGATTATGTCATTGCAACTGGTGTTCAGCACACTGTGCGTGAATTTACAACGCTTGCATTTGCTAATGATGGTATTGAACTTGAGTGGAGAGGCGAAGGCATGGATGAAAAGGGTTACGATAAAAAGACTGGAAAGATGCTAGTATGTGTGAATCCTAAATGGTATCGCCCGACGGACGTTGTGAATCTTTGGGGTGATCCGACTAAAGCAAAGACAAAGTTGGGATGGAATCCGCAAAAAACAAGTTATGAGGAACTTTGCGCAATTATGGCGGAACATGACCTGCAGTTAGCAAAGAAGGAAGCTGGAATTCAGTAATCAAGAGGGACAGGCAGGCGGTGAACTGGTATGGAGCTTGCTTGTCCATTTTTATTATAGGGAGCGGCGATATGAGCAAAGTATTGATTTTTGGAGCTGGTGGCTTTGTAGGAAGCTACCTGTGTAAAGAGTTTTTGAATAATGGATACAAAGTAATTGGAACTGACAAAGGAGAAGGAACAGCACTTCCTCCAGAAGTTGATTTCTATAAGGCTGATTTAATGCAGGCTGATGAGGTGGAGAACTTAATCAGTAAAGTTCAGCCTGATATTATTGTAAATCTTGCAGCGATTAGTAGTGTTGGAGTTTCTTGGAATATGCCACAAACTACGGTACTGATAAATGTTGTGGGTGCATTGAATATTATGGAGGCTGCAAGAAAGAGTGAACAAAAGCCGAAGATTTTGTTTGTAGGATCAAGCGAAGAATATGTTATTTCTGAAAAAGCTTTAGATGAACACACACAACTTAACGCGAATAATCCGTATGGTATTTCAAAGATTACTCAGGAACAATTTGCCAAGTTATACAGGGAGCAGTATGGGCTGGAAATTTATTGCGTTCGCCCATTCAATCATACGGGGGTAGGACAGAGAGATTCTTTTGTTTTACCGAGTTTTTGTAAACAAGTTGCAGAAATTGAAAAGAGTGGAAAGCCTGGAAAAATTAAAGTAGGGAATTTGAAAGTAAAAAGAGATTTTAGTCATGTTAAGGATGTGGTACGTGCCTATCGTATGATTGTAGAAAATGATAAGTGTGATCAGATCTATAATGTGGGATCAGGTAAAGCGTATAGCCTTGAAGATATGTTGACATATATTATTGGATTAAGCAACCAAAATATTGAAATTGAAGTGGAACAAAGCAGAATTAGACCGACGGATCAGCCTGTTATTTGCTGTGATCGTAGTCTGATAAAAAAAGAGTTAGGGTGGGAACCGCAGTATGATGTGTTCGATGCGCTGAAAGAAATATATGAAAGTTTTTTGAATAAATGAGGGAAAGTATGGCCAGGATAAATTTTTTAAATACACAGATAGACAATGTGACAATGGATGAAGCAATTGAAACAATCGATATTTTAATACAAAGTAATAAATGCTCATATGTTGTTACACCGAATCTTGATCATATAGTAATCATGGAAACAGATGAAGAATTTTCAGAAATATATAAAAATGCAGATTTAATAGTTGCGGATGGAAAACCACTAATTTGGATTTCAAAATTTTTAAAGAAACCAATTAAAGAAAAGATATCGGGGTCAGATTTGTTTCCACGAATGTGTAAGATGGCTGCCGAAAAAGGATATTCAATTTTTATTCTTGGAGCTGCTGAGGGGGTTGCTGACAAGGCGGCGATAAATTTGAAAAAGAAAAATCCAGGTTTGAGGATTGTTGGTACATATTCCCCACCATTTGGATTTGAAAAAGATAGTAAGGAACTTGGGAAAATTAGAGATATAGTTGTTGGTGAAAAACCTGATATTTTGGCTGTTTCATTGGGATCCCCCAAGGGTGAAAAGTTTATATATAAATATCTTAAGGAATATGGAATTCCTCTGGGAATATCAATTGGAGCTACAATAGATTTTGAAGCGGGAAATGTCAAAAGAGCACCTAAATGGATGGCAGATCATGGATTAGAGTGGCTATTTAGAATTACTCAAGATCCCAAAAGATTGATAAAGAGATATTGGAATGATGCAATAGGAATTATTCCTATAATAAGAAAGTATAAATAGGTGAGCACAATATGAAAATTTTGATAGACCTAACATCTCTTGCAGATAATTTTTCTGGAATTGAACGATATGCAGCTTGTTTGACAAGGGAGATGATTTCAGAGTGTAAACATAATTACATACTAGTATTTAAAAACCAAGTGCATCCTATGTTTGAAAAATATAATGTATATGCAAATATTAAAATTGTTGTAATCCCAGGATGCAATAAGGTATGGTTTAATCAAGTTAGACTTCCGATTGAAATTTATAAATATAAAGCTGATTGCTATTTATTTATGGCTTTTCCGATACCTGTGTTGTTGTTTAGAAAAAATATGATATCTACAATACATGATATTTGTTGTTGGGACTGCCCAGAAACAATGAATGGTTTAAGTGATTGGTATTTTAGAATTTCTCACTATGTTGCTTTAAAAAAATGTAAAAGGATTATTACAATTTCTAAGTTTTCAAAAGAAAGAATCATTACGCGATTGAAATACCCAGAAGAAAAAATATGGTTAATATATTGTGGGATAGATGAGAAATTTGTATCATATCATAGAACTGGTGAGAATGATTTGGCTGTACGGAAAAAATACAGTCTTCCTGATAAATATATCCTATCTTTATCTACATTAGAACCAAGAAAAAATACAGAGCTATTGGTTAAAACATATAGTGAGTTAGTAGAGGAAAATAGAGTTAGTTATCCGTTGGTTTTGGCCGGACGTAAAGGTTGGAAAATGGATAACTTATTAAGCGGAATATCCAATATTGCAAAAGAAAAAATTTTGTTTACTGGTTTTATCGATGATGAGGATTTACCAGCTGTTTATGCAAATGCAAATTTATTTGTGTTTCCGTCAAGATATGAAGGGTTTGGAATGCCGCCTTTAGAAGCAATTGCATGTGGGACAAGAGTGTTATCTTCTGATGCCAGTTCTTTGCCAGAAGTTTTGGGAGATACCGCAAATTATTTTGAAAATCAAAATAAAGATGATTTTAAGGAAAAGATTTTATTATGTATAAATGAATCAAATGTAAATGAGATGAAGCATAAGAGCGATTATGTGAATCAAGTTAAGATGTTTGATTGGAAAGTAGAAGCAGTTAAACTTTTAGAGAAAATAGAAGAAGTTGTTAATTAAATACGAGATGAGGAGTTAATATGTCAAAGATTATTGCATTGTATCTGCCGCAATTTCACCCAATTAAGGAAAATGATGAATGGTATGGAAAAGGTTTTACGGAGTGGACTAATGTTGCAAAAGCAAAACCTCTATTTAGAGGCCATAAGCAACCGCGTATTCCTGCAGATCTTGGTTTTTATGATTTAAGAGTTCAGGAAGTTTTATTTGAACAGGCTGAGATGGCAAAAGCCCATGGGATAGATGGCTTCGCATTTTATCATTATTGGTTTGGCAATGGAAAACAGTTACTTGAAAAACCTTTTCAGAGAATTTTAGAGAATAAAGAGTACAAATTTCCGTTTATGCTTCATTGGGCTAATGGATCTTGGTTTAAAAAAATGTGGAATGCTGATGGATCGGGGGATAAAATGCTCATTGAGCAGACATATCCAGGTGAAGAAGATGCGATTCAACATTTCTACACGCTGTTACCGGCATTTAGAGATAAACGATATATAAGAGTTGAAGGAAAAATACCTTTTACAATAGATCAACCGACAAAGTCTTCTGAAATATATAATATGATGGACATTTGGCGTGATTTAGCTAAGAAAGAAGGTATTGGTGAATTTTTGTTTATTGCTCATTCTGCTCATAGGGAAGAAGTAGATGCATTGAATAGTGGTGGTGTTGAAAATCTATTAGGAACAAATGGATTATATAAAGGACATTATGATGCTTTTATAGATTCGCAGTATAGAAAGGTAATGTATAAAAACATTGTTTCAAAAGGAAAATTTGTACTAAGGAAAAAGTTGGGATTTGCAAATGTTTACAAATATCAGGAAGCATTAGAGTGTGCGTTTGGTGAATATGATAAAGACATTCGATGCTTTCCAGAAGTATTTCCGAGATTTGATCATTCGCCACGTTCAAAGGGAAAGGAGCTTATTTTTGTTGAGGATACTCCGGAATTATTCAAAAGCTATATGGAAAAAGCTTTGAATATAGTTAAAGATAAGCCTGAAGAAAGGCAGCTTATTTTTATTAGGGCTTGGAATGAGTGGGGTGAAGGTAATTATTTAGAACCAGATTTAGATTCAGGAATGGGTTATCTTGAAGCAATTAAAGAGGCTATTAATAATAATGAATAATATAAATGGTATAGGTGAAAAATGTTGTGGATGTCAGGCATGTATATCTGTGTGTCCACGTGCCGCTATAAAAACAATTAGAGGAGTGCGTGGCGAATTGCTTTGTAAGGCTGATGATACATGTATAAATTGTGGTAAATGTGTTAAAGTGTGTGCGGCTCTAAATGTGAAGTTGAATAATGCATCTTCTGAGTTTTTTAAGGTTAGAGTAAAAAATAAGAAGATTTTGTCGAAGTCCTCATCGGGTGGAATTGGATATGTACTTTCTGATTATTTTCTTGCAAATAACGGTTTAGTTTTTGGGGCAGCTTGGGATGAAGATTCGCAAAAGGTAAAGCATATAAAGATTGATTCAATGGATGAACTTTATAAGTTGCAGGGAAGTAAATATGTACAAAGTCTAATGGATAAATCTATTTATAAAGATATTAGTGAGTTAGTAAAAACAAAAAAAATATTATTTATAGGATGTCCTTGTCAGGTATCAGCAGTTAAGAATGTTGCTGGATGTACAGAGAATTTATATTGTATAGATTTGGTTTGCCATGGAGTTCCAAGTTCTGAATTGCTAAATGAGCAACTAAAGGCTATAACGAAAAGTAAAATAAAAAATCTATCCTTTAGAGAGGGACTGTCATTTAAACTAGATATTGAGGATGTGAAGAAAAAAAAGTATTCAATTTTAGGCTATGATAATCCGTATTATGTCTTGTTTTTAACATATACATCATTGAGAGAGTGCTGTTATAATTGTTCATATGCTAGGCGGGAACGTGTAGGAGATATTACGATTGGTGATTATGTAGAAAATAATCAGGGCTATTCTTGTGTTTTGATTAATTCTCAGAAAGGGCGTCTTTTATTTGAAAATATAGAGAATGCTGTTTACTATGAAAAAAGAAATGCAGATTTATTGATTACAAATGAGGCATTGAATCATCCTACGCAAAGAAATAAAAAAGTGGATTCATTTTCAGCTAGATATAATAAAAGAGGACTCAAATATGCGTACTATAGAACTTTTCCAGTTTTTGTGATTAAAAGAATAGTAAGAAAATTGTTGGGCGATAGAATTTATGAATGTTTAAAAAGAGGCGCATATAAGGATGAAAGGAGTTAGCGGTAATGGGGCTTTTTTATTTAATATGCTATGCAGTTGTAACGTGTTTGATTACAATACATGCATTTAAAAAAAAGAAAAGTATTATCTATCGTGCCTTATGGTGTGAATATGCTGTATCGGCTATTTTTTGTGTTTTGTGTAAATTATATCAAGGAACGCTGGTAGGATATGGCGTGTTACATAATAAGTGGTATGATTTGTCTGATACAACTTGGTGGGGATATGCGCTACTTATAATTTGTAATCTGATAGCCTTTAAGCCGTTTCAGTTATTTGATCATGATAATAGTCTGATGGCTGTAGGGGAAAGGCGAAATGCAAAAAAATACATGAAATATTATGCGTATATCTATATTGCATTGGTAATGATTTTTGTAGTGATATCGATTTCAAATATTAGAAGTATTTTATTGAACAATGATTATGGTGCATTAAGATCTTCATTATATGGTAATTCTGATAATGAGTCGTCACTAGTAATAACTAATAATTTCATTGCAAATGTTGCATACAAGTTGTGCACGCAATTTAAATTCATGAGTATTTTTATTGCGTTAACAATGATGAAAGAAAGAAATCATACAGGGTTAGCTATTAGTTTAGTTGGTACAACTTTTATTGTGTATTATATATATGCATCAGCTAATGCTGCGCGTGGTGGATTGTTAATATTTGTATTTTGTGTTTTTTTGATAGTTCTTTCTTTTTATAAATATATGAGTAGTGGAACCAAAAGAAAACTAGTTATAATTTGCTCAGTAGGTGCAGCTGTTGTCATTTCCTTTTTTTTAGCAGTAACTGCATCTCGAGTTGCAACAGACACTGGAGGAGGAAATCTTCTTCTTCGTAATGTTTCGTTTTATTTAGGACATGGTCCTATTGAATTCAGTAAAATCACAGGATCATTAAAAGACTTTGCGTATGGACGAACAATAATTGGAAGAATTTTAGAGCATTATATAGGAATTAATTATAGTTGGGAAAATATACAGTCAATGATTGGATATCCTGATATTGGTCCGGTATTTATAACATACTTGGGTTACATTTATACTGATTTTGGAATTGTAAGTTGTTTAGCATTTACTTCATTATGGTCTTATTTTATGTGTAGTCTTTTAAAGAAAAAGAAACTTCGGATGAGTACAATTTTCATATTTATGTATTATTTAAGTTTTTATGTAACTGGCAATTTTGCTGTTGGACGATTGGAATATGTTGGGATGATAACTGCTCATATAATTGCGCTATTTATAAGATTAGTTGAAGACCAGATTAGTTTAAGAAATAGAAAGATTGTTTTTTAAGAACGGGGGAAACGGTATTGTTTGGGATAAAGAGTAAGATAGATCATATGCTTTTCAGATTTAAATGGCGGAAAAATAATTTTCATAATTTTACAAATGCAAATACAGTTTTTAATATGGAAAGGGTGAGCGTTGGGAAAAAAACCTATGGAGATTTAAACATTAATCTAGGAACGAACCCAGCTAGAAGTGTTAAAATTGGAAACTTTTGTTCAATAGCTCCTAATGTTCAATTTATAATTAATCCGCATAATTATCGCTTTTTTTCGTCATGGGGTTGGCAAATATTTGAGTATGATGAACGTTGGTATCAATGGGAAAAGAAGACTTCAATTATCGTTGAAGATGATGTTTGGATTGGACAAGGTGCAGTTATACTTGGTGGATCAGTTTTAAGACAAGGGTGTGTAATTGGTGCTGGAACTGTAGTTAGTTGTGAAGTGCCTCCATATGCAATATATGTCGATCATAGAATAATTAAGTATAGATTTGAACCTGAAATTTGTCGAAAACTGCAAACAATTGATTATTCAAGATTTGATAAAAAGGTGATTGATAGAATTAAAGGATGGCATAGAATAGAGATTAATAAAAATAATATTGATGATTTTTTAAAGCTTGTACCGGTAAAAACTGAAATGTGATAATAAAGAGGAGAAGATAAATGAAAATATTTATGCCATATCATTTGGGATGTGGAAATCGAGGATGCGAAGGAATAGCGAGAGGTATTTCAAAAATTTTAGAATTAAAGCAGGATCAAATGGTTCTTTTTGATATTTCAACAGAAGATTATAAAGGTGATTTGAATGTTAAGCTGAATGAAGTTGGCGAATTGAAATATCCAAAGCAAAACAAATTGTTCGAAATAAAAAGACTTTTTGCCCGTGTTTTTCAAATGATGAACATATCTTTTTTTTATAATCAATTGATGAGTAATTATTATATTAAGGAAGCAAAAAAGGGAGATTGGATTTTTATTACCGGTGGAGATATTTATTGTTATGAAGGTGCTGCTATATTGCCGAATCTTATTGTCAAAAAGGCAAAGAAAAAAGGTATAAATACAGCACTTTTTGGAGTATCAATGGAAGAACGTTTTTTAACGCCTAATATTGTGAAAGGGTTGAAAAATTATGATATTATCACTACTAGAGAAACTATATCAGAAAAAACATTAAATAATCATGGACTGCATAATAATTTATTTCCTGATCCAGCTTTTTCATTGGAATCAATAGAGTGTGAACTTCCTAGTTATTTTGAGAAAAAAGTTGTTGGTATAAATTTCAGCCCATTTACAGACACAGATGTTTTATTTAATGAAAATATGACAACTTTGATTACTTTTTTGCTGGATAGGAACTATGAGGTGTGTTTAATTCCTCATGTTTTGTGGAAAAATCAGGATGATAGAGTTTCAATGAAGAAATTTGTAGATGAGTTTGGGAATAAAATACACATTTTAAATACTGATCAAATGTCTTATTTGCAAATACGGTATGCAATTTCAAAATGTGAATATTTTATTGGGGGAAGAACTCATTCTGTGATTTCTGCCTATAGTACTAGAGTTCCTTGTTTGGCGTTGGGATATTCTGTTAAAGCAGTGGGGATTGCGAAAGATTTGGGAATGCCGGATTATACAGTTATAAATAGCAGAAAATTGATAAATAGCCATCAATTGATTGATTCTTTTGAAAAACTTGAAAAGAATAGAGAATTGATAATGAATATATACGATGATTTACCAAATTATATTAGTAGATTTAATGGCATTAGGAAAACGATAAAATTGTAATTAATTGGCAGGTGATTTCATGAATAAAAAAAATAAATATTACCAATTGATTTTTAATACAGTGCTGTTTGCACTAGGAAATGTTGGATCAAAGTTTTTAGTTTTTATTTTGATGCCATTGTATACAAATGAATTATCAACTGCAGAATATGGGGTTAGTGAATTAGTTTTAACAGGCACAAATTTATTAATCCCATTTGTTAGTGTCTCAATTCAAGATGCTACATTAAGGTTTGCTCTTGATAAAAAAAATGATTCAGGAGAAGTTTTAAAAAATACAATTTTAATATTAAGTGTAGGTTCAGGTATAACGTGTTTATTATATCCTTTTATTGGACTGTATCGAGCAATTGCTGAATGGAAATTATGTTTTGTTCTAATTACCATTGTATATATGATTAGAAATGCATTATCAGTGTATTTGAAATCAATAGACAAAACTAAGTTGTTTGCGATTGATTCTATATTATATACTTTGTATTTGATGATATTGAATATAGTCTTTTTGTCTGTATTAAAATTAGGTTTGATTGGATATTTTGCTGCAATAATTATTTCTTCCACGGTTTCAATTATTCAACTTCTTTTTTGGGGAAATGTCTTAAAGAAATGTAGAGTTAGCAAAATTAATAAGGAGCTTTTAAAAGAAATGTTGATTTTTTCAGCTCCGATGATACTAAATAATGTTTCTTGGTGGGTTATTAATTCATCGGATAAGGTGATGATAGAGCACTATGCTTCAACTTCGGCATCAGGTATATATTCTGTAGCGGCAAAAATTCCATCAATAATTATTACTTTGACAACAATTTTTAATCAGGCTTGGATTATTTCATCTGTAACTGAATACGACAATTCAAAAGATGGTAAATTTTTTTCAAGAATATTTAATGTATTTAATTGCATGCTTGTGATAGCATCATCCGTGATTGTTCTTATAATTAAACCGTTTATGGCTATATATGTGGGAAATGCATTTGTTGATTGTTGGGTTTATGTACCATTTTTATTGTTGGGAAGTATTTTTCAATCATATGCTACATTTTTTGGAGCGATTTATACATCAGCGAAAAAGAATTTTAGTGTGATGATGACAACAATTACTGCTGCGATTATCAACATTGTTTTAAACATGCTTTTAATACCGAGGATTGGCATTCAAGGAGCAGTACTGGCAACGGCAGTAGCTTATTTTGTGGTCTTTGTATTTCGTATGATAGATTCACAGAAGTATGTTAGATTCACAATAGATTATAAAAGCGTTGTAACTTCGGTAATACTTTTATCTCTGGAATGTTGGCTTGCAATTAATTTACATGATAATTTTAGTTACATTACTTCGATGATAATTTTGCTAATGATAATAATAATTTATTCGAAAACTTTACTTGTATGTGCAAAGACTTTTTTAAATAAAGTAAAAAGATGATAATGTTGATTATATGATCGCTCTATTAATATTGCAAATAAAGCAGATATTTGGTAACTTATATAATACAGGTATAGAAGTTTATAATATAAAAATAAATCTAATTAGTATCAATGACAAACCGAGAATTAGTAATAACTAGATTTTTAAGGTTATAAAAGTAGGACTGGATATTAAAAATTTACAAAATTAGAACTTTACTAATAATTACCTTGACAATAAGAACTACAAGAATTTATCATAAGTTATGAGCAACGAATGGGGGAAAAAGTATGAAGCGAAGATTTTTAATGTATTGTTCTGCATTAGCGCTAATGACAACTGCTGTTTTTACTGGCTCAACAATAAGCTATGGGCAGGAGAATTCGGAAATATCAGATTTTGGAGATGGTACAGATACAGAGATATATTCAGAGCTATCTGAAGAGGTATTAGACACGGACAATATTGCAGATGAGGAAGAATTTGATGATGGTGATGTAGCGGAAATGAATTTGCCGGAAGATGAGGAAGTTCCAATTGCTACAGCTGCTGAATATACCCATAGTGAATCAGCCGTTTTAGGTGAAGTTACTTTAAAGGTTGAATGGAATGATCCTGTATTAGGTGAGCCGCTTACTTTTCATGTTTCAGGAAGTGGTGGAAGTGGTGGATATAAATTCAGAATGGATGCTCCTGGCTATTCTAATCCTGATGAATATGCTTATGAGTCTGTGGCTGATCCAAGTCGTGGTGAATGGATCCAATATACAGCTGAATGTACTTCTTATGATTACAATTTTACAATGACCGCTTCAGGAACGTATAATTTTAGATTTTACATTATGGATAAAACAGCGGGAGTTTATTATTTACGGGTAAGTACTTATATCCAGGTATCAGATGAAAGCTATCCAAGTGTGAATTCAATAGTTGAATCTGCTGTTGCACAATGTAATAGTGAAACAAATGGTTCGGAGTATGAAAAAGCATTATGGCTGCATGACTGGTTAATTCAACAATTGGATTATGATAATTCTCTGAAATGGTCTTCAGCGGAGAGTGCTTTGACACGAAGGTTGGGAACTTGTCAGGCTTATGAAAGTGCTTATTCACGCCTGCTTACAGCAGCAGGAATAGAAAATGCAGAAACCAGGGATACATATGATGGACATACATGGAATGCAATGAAACTGGATGGGGAATGGTATCAGGTAGACTGTACCTGGGATGATTCCAAGGATCATTGGTATAATTTTGATCAGACTCGTTTGTATTTTGGGTTGACAGATGAACTTATGGCTATCGCTCATCCTGGACATGCTAAGATATATACAGGAAGTGGTTATGGTACCCGTTCTACAAGCTTGGAGGATAATTACTTTGTTAGGAGTGGCGATGCACAAACATGGGCAGAGGCTTATGTTGAAAGAATTCAGGAAAATCTGAATGATGGAAATACAGAATTTACTGTTGCTGCAGATAATGCATCCTATCCACCAAGTATTTCGGGTATTCAGAATGGAATTATTGCTTATATGTTGAACCAAATGGATTGGTCAGTGGATGGTGAAAAGGTATCTTTACAAACTACCGGAAGTGCTGCGGAATTTACTTTTACCGCGGCTAGAAATGGTTCAGTCATTGGTGATAAATTCTATGGATATACTTTGAATCTGAATGGAACAATTGCTATTAATATGTATATGAATTTACCGGATGAAGTTGCAGCGAATCAGGATTCCTATATGGAATTTACACTTCCGGATGGAACTACATCAATAATGAAAGTAGCCGATGCAAGGAGAAAAGATGAATATTATATTTTTTCCTGTAAGATTACAGCCAGGGAAATGGCAGATAATGTGACGGCGAAGATGGTTGTGGATAGTCAAAGCGGGAAGAAATATACTGTCAGTGTACAGAAATATGCAAAGTACATAATAACACATCCGGAACAATATTCTGCGACAGATGTCAAACTGGTAAAAAGTATGCTGAATTATGGAGCTGCGGCTCAGACATTGTTTAATTATCATACGGAAACATTGGCAAATTCGATTTTGGGTGCAAATGATCAGACGATTGCGGAAGTTGATTTTCAATCATACAAATCTGAAATTGAAAAGACAGACAATACAGGCATAAGATGGTATGGTGGATCACTGTTGTTGAAATCTGATACCTGCATCAGAGATTACTTCGTACTGGATGAAACAAGCACTATTAATGAATATTCATTTTATAATAATAGCACGAAGCTTGAACCTGTGGAAAGAGTGATTGACGGAACAACGTATTATTATGTTGAGATCCCGGATATTAAAGCTCAAAATTTAGATAAAGCAGTTGAAGTAAGAGTTCAGAAAAGTGATGAACCCAATGTAGATATTATAAAACTGCAATATAACGCATTTAGCTATGCGTATGATTTATCCAATATGGAGAATTCGGATGCGAATACAAAAGTAGTTACGTATGCTCTGTATCAATATTGGAAAATGGCGCAACAATATGTTGAAGAAAATAAAAATGCATAAAGGAAAGTAAAGAATGGACGAAAGAAAAGAGTATAAAAGCCCTGAAATGGATGTGATTAATATTGAAATGGAAGATGTAATTACAGATAGCAATGAGACACCTATTGTGCCGGGTGAGGAAGTATGGTAAAGTAAATGTAAGGTTGAGAGTCGAGTAGG
>JABLTO010107349.1_pt1 | contig 18313 bp, 17 predicted proteins | sample 7160091 | NCBI WGS metagenome assembly JABLTO01 (sample SAMN14651225, study PRJNA627086) | human gut metagenome | isolation source: feces | host: Homo sapiens
GATAAGTTAAAATCTACTAATACAATTACTAATTATAATGGTATTCTAAATTCGTTCAATGGTTTTTATGAAACTAATATGCCTAAAGAAGTAATAACAATTATTATTAAAGATATTCTTAATGGCAAAACATATCAAACAGAAACTCAAACTTTATATGGTACTGATACACATGATTATGTTCATTTAACTACATTAAAAGATTGGGTAATGTATCCTGCAGAAGATAGTGTAAATAAGGGTAAAGAAAAGATAAAAGAGGTATTGAAATAATCAATATCTTTTTCTTTTAATAATTACTGATGCTAAAATAGATTTTAAGGAAGTGATTTATTATGAAAATAATTGGAAAGATACTCAGTTTTATATTAATGGCTTTGTTTATTATTACAATGTATTTAGTATATAGATTAAATGTTTTACCACTAAAATATTTTCTAATAGTTGGTATAGTTTTATTACTTGTTATTTTTATTCTTTGTTTTAAACTAATTAGAAAGAAAACTAAATTTTTTAGTAAAATTTTCTTTAGTGTTGTTGCAATCATCTTTATAGGAGTAATTTATTATATTCTTACTTATATTAATGCAACATATGATTTTATGAATAGTATGGTTTTAAATAATTTTGAAACTATTACTTATGATGTTGTTATTCCAAATAGTAGCAATATAGAAAAAGTAAAAGAACTAAAAAATTCTAGTATTTCTTACTTAGAAAGTGACTCTAATTATAGTAAAGCTAAATTACTTTTAAGAAAAGATATTAATTATCAAGAAAACCCATGTAAGAATATAAATGGTATTATTAGTTCATTTGAAAATAGTAAGGCTTTATTTATAGAAGACAGTTACTATAATATTTTAAAAGAAGAGTATGATTTTGTTAAAGATACAAAAGTGATCAAAACTTATAAGTTAATTGTTAAAAAAGATAAGAAAACTAATAATTCTACAACATCAAAGCCATTTATTATTTATATAAGTGGTATTGATACATATGGTAAAATTAGTAGTGTTTCTAGAAGTGATGTTAATATAGTAGCGGTAGTTAATCCTACTTTAGAAAAAATATTGCTTGTATCAATACCAAGGGATTATTATGTTAAGCTTCATAATACTAATGGATATAATGATAAACTAACTCATGCTGGTATTTATGGAATTGATATGAGTGTTAATACTATTGAAGACTTGTTAGATATTAATATTGACTATTACTTAAGACTTAATTTTTCAACGTTAACTAAAAGTATTGATTTACTAGATGGAGTAGATGTTTATTCAGATATAACTTTTAATCCGACTACTAATCCTTCCTTAACAATTTATCAAGGGCTTAATCATATGAATGGGGAAGAAGCTTTAGCTTTTGCTCGTGAAAGATATGCATATCAAACAGGTGATAGACATAGAGGAGAAAACCAACAAGCTATAATAGAAGCCGTTATTAAGAAGTTAAGTAATCCTAAAAATATTACAAAATATAAGGATATTTTAAATTCTTTAGATGGTACATTTGAAACAGATATGTCTTATAAAGATATTACTAATTTAGTAAAATTACAAATATCTAAAAATATAGATTGGAATGTTACTTCTATAAGTCTAGATGGAAAGGGTAGTATGATGCCAACCTATAGTATGGGAGAGCGAAAACTATATGTTATGATTCCAGATGAAGAAACTGTTGTTAATGCCAAAAATAAGATAAGTAAATATATGGAGAGTAAATAATGCAAAAAAGAAATAATATTGCCATATTAGTAGTATGGTTAATAGTAATTTTTATGTTTTCAAATCAGGGTGGAGAAACATCAACAATTACTAGTAATAATGTCTCTAAAAATATTCTTAGTGTATATGAAAATATTTCATCTAAAACGTACAGTAAAGAAGAAAAAGAAAAAATAATTGAATCTAGTATTACAGTAGTTAGAAAAACTGCTCATGTTTTTGAATATTTTATCTTAGGATTATTATTAATTAATGCCTTAAAAGATTATAGAAAATTTGATTACAGACTTCTTATTTACTCTATAATATTATGCTTTATTTTTGCTTTTTTGGATGAATTTCATCAACTATTTATTCCTAATAGAACAGGTAAGATTAGTGATGCTTTTATTGATTCAATAGGATTTATATTATCAACCCTTATCTATTACTTTTTATATTCTAAACTAAAAAAAAGAAATCGACTTAATAGTTGATTTCTTTATTTAGTATTTTTTGATTTTTTATTAAATCATTCTTCATTTCTTTTCCAAAATAGTCAATATATATAGGATTAAAATCAATATCAGTACCAATTATAACAGTTCTTATAACATCTTCCATTTCTGCAGTAGATGTTTTACTTATTTTTTTAGCACCAAATAATTTATAATAAGTATCTCTATTCATAATGATGTTGTGATTATAATCAGCAACTAGATTTTCACTTTCGATTTCTACCCAAGTATGGTTGTAATAGTCAACTTCATTTGCTTCTATTTTACCACTAGTGATAAATACGTCGTCATTTACTCCAAATAATAAAGATATATTTAAATTGTTTAGATGACATCCACTATATCTTCTATCCGATAATAATTTTTCTTTTTCTTCCCCATTATCTATCATGTCTGATAGTAATTTAAATTCTATTTTACCAAATGAATCATCCTTATAAACATAAGTGTTAGTTTTTTTATCATACGAAACATATTCTGAGTTTGAATCTGGATTTTTAGTAAAATTATCTAGAGTGACAAAAGTTTTCTTATATTTATGACTAGAATCAACAGGTAAAAAGAAAATTGAATCAGATTTATCTCCAAATAATAAATGATTGTGATAGTTAAATCCTATAAAGTTATACTTTCTATTTAAATATGAGAACCTTTCTATTTTACTAACCTCGTTAACTATTTCTTTTGAAAAAATAAGATATTCATAAAGATGTTTATAATCACCTAGTGTATCTACAATGTCATATAGACTATAGAGTTCATATCTATCTAAGGTATTAATTTCTTTAAAACCAAACAGACTATAGAACTCATCCTGTTTCATAATAAGATTATTTTTATAATCAATAACTTTTTTTACACCCTCTTCTTCATATGAAATAAGGAAGGCTAATTTATCAGTTGAGGAGCTACCAACAATTACCTTTGGATTTATAAGATCCATAGAACATGCTAATTTAAGAGTTCTTAATACTACTATATCGCCATCATTATTATTTTCTTCTTTTATAATCTTTTTGTCTATTTCTTGAATCTTTCTATCTGTAAGTAATTTGAATTTGTAATCTTTATTATCATACTTAAAAACATAGCTATTTGTATCTTTATCAAAGTATATTTGTGTTTTTTCGTCTAACTCTTGAGATGCTTTACAATAGTTTATTAGGTTTTGAATGCTTTTTGGTATATCAGAAACTACTTCTATTGTACTTAAAATAGTTTCCAAGTTACTATTAATTGTCATAAATTTTCCCTCTTTTGATTAGTGCGTATTATACCATAATTTAAAGATAAAATCAATTTTTGCTTTACGAGTTATTATTTCTAGTGCTATACTTAATATAGTTAAGACAAGAATATGATTTGGAGATTTTAAGATGAGCAGTAAACTAGTTATGACAACTTATTTTATAATTGATAGTTCTAAGTAAAAGTAGATATTTTTCTGCTTTTTATTTTGTCTTAAAGGGAGGTTAATGATGAAGAAAATTTTAATTTATGGAGACTCAAATACTTGGGGAGATAATTTTATAACTGGAGAAAGAATTCCTGATGATAAGCAGTGGCCTCATATTTTGGAGTCTAATATAAAGGGTTATAAAATATTACAAGAAGGACTACCTGGCAGAATTGCTGGAGATTATGAAGATATAAAAAAATATAAAAATGGAAAGGATAGCTTTTTATCTACTTTTAGAGTAAATGCTCCTGTAGATATTGTAATTATTGCTTTAGGAACAAATGATTTACAACTTAGATATGATAAGAGTAGTGATGAGATTATTAAAAACTTGGAATGGTATAAAAGTATTATCCTGAGTCAATTTGAAGATTTGGAAGATAGAAAAAAATACTTTGTTAATGAGACTTTACCAAGAATCATTTATATTATGCCAGCTAATTTTGATTATTTAGGAGATGCTAGTGTCATATTTGATTTTCAAAGCGAAGAAAAAAGACAAGAAATTATTAAATATTTTTCTACTAATGAGAAAGATGTAATAATATGTCCTGAGATACCTTTATTTGATGATGGAATTCATTTTAATTATGAAGGACATAAGAAAATGGCTAAATTAGTAGAAGAGGTGATTGTAAATGAGTAAATTAGATGAATTAAGAAAGCTAAGAGAAAAGATAAATATCAAAGTAGAAGGGCTTGATAATATAAAAAAAGATTCTACTAATTTATTTGTTTCTAACTATAATTTATTAAAAGATATTTTCTATTTACCTATGGCTGTTGATATGGATGTTGTTCAAATGATTAGTCCTAGACTTTTGTATAAAAATGAAGAAACAAGAAAAGAAGTTGTTAATAGATATTTAAATGGTTTACCAATAGAGGCTCATGGAGGTAAGTATTACATTGATATTTGCCTATCTTCAGGTATAGAAGTTCTTAAAAATAATATTTCTTTAGCGATATTTCCAGAAGGAGCTTATATTAGTGAAGATGAAGTTCATAAAGGCAGAACAGGTGCTATTAGAATGTTATTTTCTAGTTTAGATGAGGATTCCAGTATAAATCTGATTCCTGTAGCGATAGATACTAAAAAAGCTAATTTAGAGGATTATAGTTTTAATCATGATGAAGTAACTGTTAAAATTTTAGAACCAATTGACTATCAAGATAGTTATGAAAGGTTTAGCTCTACAAGTGATTTTAATTTAAAAGGTAAATGTCTTCATGAAGTAATGGATGAGACTATGAAAAATATTTCTAAAGCTATTAATAAAAGATATGTTGATAGCTATATTTCACTTAGACCTAAAAATAATGTTATGTTTTCAAATGGTGTTGTCTTACCTTATGATATTGCTCAAAATGGGTATTATTTAGATTTATATAAAATGGATACAGAAAATAAAGTAAAAGAATATATAAGAACTATTAAAAAGTAGATTTCTCTACTTTTTTTTGTTACCAAGCATTAATCTTACTATAGCTTTATCTTCATGTTTTTCGCTTGCTTCAGGTGATTGAGAAACTACATAATCTCCAGTTCCAGAATATTCTACTGTAAAATTAACTAATTGCTTCTTAGCTTCTTCTTTAGTTAAACCAACAACGTTTGGAACTTCATAGGTCAATTTATCAGTCCACTCAAGTTCTTTTTCAATACCACCTTTTTGTTTCTTGATATCTAGTGCATCTATAATATCAAGTAATATTTTTCTAGCAAAAGGAGTAGTTGTGTAACTAGAAAGTAGTGCTGTATTTTTAGGATTATCTATGGCAATATATAAAACAGCTTCAGGATTGTTTGAAGGAACTACAGACATAAAAGACATAATATAGTTATTTACTAAATATTTTCCATCTTTTGCTTTCTGAGCAGTACCTGTTTTACCACCAACTCGGTATCCTTCAATATAGGCTTTTTTTCCTCCACCTAAAGCTACAACACTTTCAAGTCCCATTCTCATTGTTTGGGAAGTTTCAGATGAAATAGTTCTTCTAACAAATTCTTTAGAGTTTTCTTTTATAACGTTATTAGTAACACCTTCATTGATTGATTTTAAAATATATGGTTTATATAAATAACCACCATTGACTACAGATGATACTGCTGTTACTTGTTGAATAGGAGTAACACTTACACCTTGACCAAAAGCCGTAGTTGCAAGTTCTACATTACCAACTTTATCTAAATTAAATAAAATACCTGTTGACTCTCCAGTTAAATCAATACCTGTTTTAGAACCAAAACCAAATTTATCAATATATGAAAATAAACGTTCTTTGCCAAGCATTTGTCCTAATTTTACAAATCCAGGGTTACATGAATTTTGAAGCACTTGTAAAAAAGTTTGATCACCATGACCTCCAGCTTTCCAACATTTTATTAAAGCTCCATCTACATGAACAGAACCACTATCATAAAAATGATCTTTTTCTAAATCAACAACTTTTTCTTCAACTGCAGCAGCTGTGGTTATTATCTTAAAAGTAGAACCTGGCTCATATGATGCAAATATAGGAAGATTTCTATTTAGACTTTCCTTTGAATATTTTTGATAATTGTTAGGATCAAAATTAGGTCTACTACTCATACCTAGTATTTCACCAGTTTTGGGATTCATCACAATTGCAAGAGCCATATCTGGTGAAAACATATCTACAATATTATTAAGTTCTCTTTCGATAGACTTTTGAATATTAATATCAATAGTTAATTGAATATTCATTCCATTTACTGGTTCTACATAAACATCTGATAAATTTAATTGATTTCCCTTAGCATCAGAAAAATATTTAATAGCCCCATTAGTACCAGTAAGTATCTTATCATACTGAAGTTCTAATCCTGAAAGCCCTTGATTATCTATTCCAACATAACCAAGTGAATTAGAAAGTAAATCTTTATAAGGATAATATCTTTTAGATTCTTTTACTAAGTAAACTCCTTCATATCCTAAACTATTAATCTTATCAGCAGTTTCATAAGAAAGCCTTCTTCCTTCAGGATGAACTCTTTCAATAGATGTTTTTTTATAGATATGTTTTTTCATTTCATCAGAACTTACATTTAAAATTTTCGCAAGATTTTCTCCGACTTCTTTTTTGTTTTTTATTTGATTAGGAATAACGACAAGACTAGTTGTTGTTACATTATCTGCTAAAACAACGCCATTACGATCTAGGATTTTTCCACGATCAGCTTGAACTTCTAAATCTCTACTCCAAAGGTTATTAGCAAGTTTTTTTAATTTAGCATAATCAAATACTTGGATTTTAAATACCCTTAAAACTATAGATATAAAAATAACTACAAAGATTAGTAAAACTATTTTAATTCGTTTATCAATATTTTTAAAAAACATATTCCACCTCTTTATAGTAAATATGATTTTGTTTTCTAAAAAATGTCTTAATTAAAACGACAAATCTAGGTAAATATAATATTTTTAATTTTATTTTTATAATAATTTATAAGTAAATGTGGTAAGATAATGATAGGAGGAAGATTATGGAAAATATAAAAAATAAGAAAGTTTGTGGATGGTTAGAACTAGATAGCGAAGAAAAAAGTAAACTATTTAATTTTAATGATTCTTATTTAGAGTTTTTAAATAATGTAAAAACAGAAAGAGAAGCAAATAAATATATTATAAAAGAATTAACTAATAATGGTTTTGTTAATGTTAATAATTTAGATAAGCTTAATGTGGGTGATAAAGTTTATTATGATAATCGTGGTAAAAGTGTTTTTGCTGCTGTTATCGGAAAAAATAATCTTGAAGAGGGAATTAATTTAATTGGTGCTCATATTGATTCACCAAGACTTGATTTAAAACCTAATCCATTGTATCAAGATAGTAAGCTTGCTTTACTTAAAACTCATTATTATGGAGGAATTAAAAAGTATCAATGGACTACTATTCCTTTAGCACTTCATGGAGTAATTGTTAAGAAAAATTTAGAAAAGTTAGTAATTAATATCGGAGAGGATGATAATGATCCAATCTTTACAATTACTGATTTACTTCCACATTTAGCTGTTAAGCAAGAAGATAAAAAGTTAAGGGATGCCATAGAAGGAGAAGGCTTAAACTTATTAGTTGGTAGTATTCCTAAAGATGATAGTGAAGAATCAATTAAAGAAAATATTTTAAGTTTATTAAATGAAAAATATGGATTAATTGAAGCTGACTTTGTTAGTGCAGAGTTAGAAGTTGTTCCAGCATTTAAAGCTAAGAGTCTTGGCTTTGATAGAAGTATGGTTGCATCATATGGACAAGATGATAGGGTTTGTGCTTATACTTCATTAAAGGCTATAATTGATGCTAAACCTTCTTCATATACTCAAGTAGCAATATTTGCAGATAAAGAAGAAATAGGTAGTGTTGGTAACACTGGAATGTATTCAGATGTATTTGATATGTTTATGAATGAATTGTTAAGTAAAAGTGGAGAACATAATTTTACATCTTTAAATAAATTATATTGCAATTCTAGAATGCTTTCAGCAGATGTTGGAGCAGGTGTTGATCCTAATTATCAAGATGTCTCTGAAAAAAATAATGCTTCATATATTGGTTATGGAGTAGAGCTTAATAAATATACAGGTTCTCGTGGTAAAGGTGGAGCAAGTGATGCTAATGCTGAATTTGTTTCCTTTGTAAGAAGTATATTTGAAGAAAATAATGTTAAGTATCAAGTATCAGAACTAGGAAAGGTTGATATTGGTGGTGGTGGTACTATTGCCTATATTTTAGCAAATAAAGGAATTGATGTTATAGATTGTGGTGTTCCTGTTATTTCTATGCATTCACCATATGAAGTTACAAGTAAATATGATGTTTATTCTGCATATTGTGGATATAAAGCTTTCTTAGAAACAGAGAAAAAAGTTAATTATTAAATAAAAAAATGCTGAAATCAATCAGCATTTTTTGTTTAGAATTTTCTATATAATCCAACAGCTTTACCTAATATTGTAACTTGATCAAGAATAATAGGATCCATTGTATCGTTTTCAGGTTGTAATCTAAAATGTCCATTTTCTTTATAGAATGTTTTAACTGTTGCTTCATTATCCTTATTCATAGCAACTACTGTGTCACCATTTTTAGCAGTATTTTGTCTTTCTACAATTAAAATATCTCCATCATAGATTCCAACATTAATCATGGATTCACCACTTACTTTTAAGGTAAAAACTTCCTTTTTATTAGTAACTAAATTAGCAGGTAATGAAAAATATTCATCAGGTGTTTCTATAGCTTCTATTGGAGTACCAGCTGTAACTTTTCCAAGTAGTGGAACTTCAACTATATTTTCATTAGTTTCTTCAAATTCATTTGGAACTAGTATTTCAATAGTTCTATTTTTACTTGTATCTTTTTTTATGAATCCTTTTTCTTCAAGTTTTTTTAGATGAAAATGAATAGTTGCTGGTGAATGTAAATTAGCAGCAGCACCAATTTCTCTAACAGTAGGGGCATAACCATTTTTAGCTTTTAATTGTTTCAAAATCTGTAAAATATATTCTTGTTTTTCAGTTAATTTTTCCATACAATCCCTCCTTGTAATTTTAGTTTAACATTAATAGTGTAAATTGTCAAACAAATGTTTTAAATTGTTATTGACACGAACAGACGTATGATATATACTTAAATTGTCAAGAGAAAGGAGAGGATTAAAATGATAGAAATAGTAAAGAAAGGTATGTTTATTTCATTTATATATTTGATGGCTATAGCATCGACTTTATTGATATCTAATAGAGTTAGCGAATTAGATCATGCAAGTACAAATACAAATCAAGCACTTACTATTAAATTAGCAAGATAAGTTTCACAAAAAGTATGTTATAATGTACTTTAGGTGATGTAATATGAAGAAATTAATCTTGGTAGATGGTAATAATTTATTATTTAGAAGTTATTTTGCAACTGCTTATCAAGGTGTTATTATGAGAAATTCTAAAGGATTTCCTACTAATGCTTTATATGGTTTTATTAACATGATGAATAAAATTATCAAAGAAGAAGAACCTAATTATATTTTAGTAGCATTTGATAAAGGAAAATCCTTTAGACATAATAAATATGACTTTTATAAGGGAGGACGTAATGCAACTCCAGAAGAGTTAAAGGAGCAATTTCCTAAAGCTAAAGAAATTTTGGATGCAATGGGAATTAAGCACTTTGAAATAGATAATTATGAAGCAGATGATATTATTGGTACTGTTTCAAGAATTGTTGATGAAGAAAATCAGTTTATCGCAACTATTATAAGTAGTGATAAAGACTTGCTTCAACTAATAAGTGATGAAGTGGATGTAAAACTTTTAAAGACTAGTGGCTTTGTTAGAATGGATACACAAGAATTTATGAATACCTATGGTGTAGAACCTATCAAAATGATAGATTTAAAAGCATTAATGGGAGATGCTAGTGATAATATTCCTGGTGTAAAAGGAATAGGTGAAAAAACAGCTATTAATCTACTTACCAAATATAAGAGTTTAGATAACTTATATGAAAATATAGATAGCGTTACTGGTAAGACAAAAGAAAAACTTATAAATGATAAAGATAAAGCTTATATGAGTTATGAAATGGCTACAATTTATAGAGAAGTACCACTTGACTTTTCTTTAGAAGATTTAAAATATAATGGTCTAAATTTAGAAGAATATATTAGTTTGTTACAAGAATTTGAATTTAACTCATTACTTAGAAAATTACCAACTACAGATTTAAAAAAGGAAGAAAAAGAAGAAAAAAAGGTAAAAACATTAGAAATAAAAGATATAAATGCCTTTTCAAAAGACCGTGATTTTTCTTATTATATTGAGATGGATGGAACAATATATAGTAAGGCAAATATCATTGGAATAGGAATTTATGATGGAAATTATGGATATTTCATAAATAAGGAATCTTTAGAAAAATACAAAGAAATATTTTTATCAATTTATAACAAGTACACCTATGACTTAAAGAAAAATATTGTTTTATTTAATAATGTAGGAATTAAAGAAAAAAACACTGTTTTTGATACGATGATAGCAGCTTATCTTTTAAACTATGATGTTAAGGATGATATCAGTTATTTAGCAAAAGAATTAGACTACGATATTGAGTTATATGAAGAGTCTTATGGAACTGATAAAAGAAGAAAAGAAGTAGAAGAAGAAAAGATTAAAACTTTGTGTATAGAAAAAGCTAAATTCATTTATGAAACACACGATAAATTAGAAGAAGAGTTAGTAAAAGAAGAAGAAAAAAGTTTGTTTGAAGATATAGAAATGCCTTTATCTAGAGTACTAGCAGATATGGAATTAACTGGTATAAAGGTTGATTCAGAATATTTAGATGAAGTTGCTAAAGATTTAAAAAAACATATAGCTGATATGGAACAAGCAATTTATTTAGATGCAGGATTAGAATTTAATATCATGTCTCCAAAACAATTAGGGGAAGTTTTATTTGAAAAGCTGGGTATAAAATATCCTAAAAAAAATAATTCTGCTAATAAAAGATATCAATATCTAACTAATAAAGAAATTTTAGTAAAAATCAAAGATACTCATCCTATTGTAAATAAGATATTAGAATACAGAACACTAATAAAATTATATACGAACTATGCAGTAGGACTTAAAAATGAAATAAGAGAAGATGGAAGAATTCATACAATATTTACGCAAACTTTAACTAGAACAGGAAGACTTTCTAGTATTAATCCCAATTTACAAAATATTCCAGCAAGAGCAGAATATTCTAGATTGATTAGAAAAGCTTTTATTCCTGATGATGATTCTATTATTTTATCTAGTGATTATTCTCAAGTAGAACTTAGAATCTTTTCATCACTATCAGATGCTTCAAACTTAATCGAAGCTTTCAAAAACAATCAAGATATTCATGCTAAAACTGCATCAGATATCTTTCATGTTCCAATAGAAGATGTTACTAAAGATATGCGAAGAACAGCAAAAGCAGTTAACTTTGGAATTTTATACGGAATAAGTAGCTTTGGATTAAGTGAAGATTTAGGAATTGATATAAAAACGGCTAAAGAGTTTATTGATAACTATCTAGAAACTTATCCAGGTATTAAAGAATATATGGATAAAGAAAAACAAGATGCTTATAAAAATGGATATGTAAAAACACTTATGAATCGAAAAAGGGTAATTGAAGAATTACAAAATAAAAACTATATGGTTCGTAGTGCAGGAGAGAGAATTGCATTAAATACTCCAATTCAGGGTACCGCAGCTGATATTTTAAAGAAAGCTATGGTAGAGATTTATGATGAGTTTAAAAAACAAGGTTTAAAGAGTAAAATGTTAATTCAAGTACATGATGAACTTGTGTTTAATGTTTTAAATGATGAGGTTGAAACAGTTAAGAAAATTGTTAAAGATATTATGGAAAACACCTATAAATTAGATGTCCCATTAGTTGTTGATATTGAAACAGGTTCTAATTGGTATGAAGCAAAATAAGAAAGAGGTAGTATAATATGCCAGAAAAACCAGAAGTAATCACAGTAGTAAAAGCTCTAAAACAGAAAGTTTTAGAAACAACAATAAAAGATGTTTCTATTTATTGGGATAATATAATTGCGTCTCCTAGTGTTAAAGAGTTTACTAAAAAAATCAAAAATCAAACTATTCATGATATAACAACAAGAGGTAAGTGGTTAGTCTTTATTTTAGATGATTATGTTTTATTAATTCATCTACGTATGGAAGGAAAATTCACCTTTAGAAAACAGGGCGATGCTTTAAGTAAACATGAACATGTAGTATTTTTACTCGATGATGATATTGAAATGCGTTTTCATGATGTTAGAAAATTTGGAAAAATGTATTTACTTGATAAAAATAATTATTTAAATCAAGTTCCATTAAAAGATATGGGATATGAGTATAATGATAAAAATCTAACTGCTACATATTTATGTGATAAATTGAGTACAAAATCTATTCCGATTAAGACAAGTTTATTAGATCAGACTATTATTACAGGAATAGGAAATATTTATGATGATGAAATTTTGTTTGCAAGTGGGATTGATCCTAGAAGAAAATCTAAAACTATTACTGTTGATGAATGTCAAAAAATAATTGATAATACAAAAGGTATTTTAGAAAAAGCAATTAAATTAGGTGGTACTACTATAAAAAGCTTTACTTCTAGTGAAGGAGTGCATGGTTTGTTTCAAAATGAACTTGCTGTTCATGGAAAGAAAAATGCTAACTGTCCTAATTGTGGTAATAAAATAGATGTCATAAAAATAAATGGTCGTTCAACATATTTTTGTAGTAAGTGTCAAAAATAAAGTAAAGCTTTCTAAAACACTGTTAAATACAGTAAAAACAACTCTAAATAGTTGTTTTTTTTATTGTTTTGTGGTATATTTGGTAAGTGAGTTTAGGAGGAGAAGTAATATGAAAAAGACAAAAATTGTTTGTAGTATTGGACCATCTAGTAGTGACGTTGAAGTTATGAAAGAAATGGTTGAAGCTGGAATGAATGTTGCAAGAATTAACTTTTCTCATGCAACTATGGAAGAAAGAGTTAAAGTAGTAGACTCAGTTCGTAAGGTAAGAAAACTTACTGGAAAATCAGTAGCTCTTTTATGGGATACTAAAGGACCTGAATTCCGTAGTGGTGTTTTAGAAAATGATTCAATTGAATTAATTCCAGGTAATACAATCCGTATTGTAAAAGAAGATGTTTTAGGTAATCAAGAAAGATTTACAGTTAATCATCCAGAAGCACTTAGTGATTTAGAAGTTGGTGATACTGTTTTACTTGAAAATGCTAAAATGAAAGTTGAAGTAACATCAGTTGAAGAAGATGGAGTTACATGTAAAATAATTGATGGTGGAACACTAGGTAATCGTAAGAGTATGAGTGTTCCTGGTAAAGCATTAAATATTCCATATATTAGTGATGTTGATAGACAAGATATTATTTATGCTTGTGAACATGGTGGAGAATTCTTAGCTATTTCATTTGTTTCTACAAAACAAAATGTATTAGAAGTAAAAGAAATTTTAAAAGAATATCATCGTGAAGATATGAAAATCATTTGTAAAATTGAAAATCAAATCGGTATTGACAATTTAAGAGATATCTTAACAGTATCTGATGGTGTTATGATTGGTAGAGGAGACTTAGGAACAGAAATCCCAAGTGAAGAAGTTCCACATGCTCAAAAACTAATGATTAGAATCTGTCGTGAAATGGGTAAAGTAGTTATTACTGCTACTGAAATGCTTGAAACAATGATGGAAAATAGTCGTCCAAAAAGAGCTGAAACATCTGATATCGCTAATGCAGTATTAGATGGTACTGATGCAGTTATGTTAAGTGGTGAAACTACAGTTGGTAAACATCCAATTGAAACAGTAAGAGCAATGGCAAATATTTGTGAAGTTGCTGAAAAATATGCAGAATTTGATTATATTACTGGAAGAGAAGTTAATACTGTTCCAGGAGCAATCGCTGAAAGTGTTGTAGAAAGTTCTAATCGTTTAGGTGCTAAATTAATCTGTGCTGCAACAATTAGTGGTACAACAGCTGCAACAATTAGTAATTTAAAACCAAAGGCTCCAATCTTAGCTTTATGTCCAGATGAAAAAACAGGACGTAGATTAGCTCTTAATTGGGGAGTATATCCAGCAGATTTGAAGGTTTGTAATTCAACAGATGAAGTATTAAACTTAAGTGTTGAAAGAGCTAAAGAATTTATGGATCTTGAAGAAGGGGATAAATTAATTATTACTGGTGGTTTCCCTAATACAGATGAAAATAGAACAACTAACTTAATGAAAATTGAAGTTATTGACTAATAAAAGTAATTGTAAAGAGATTGAATTTTTCAATCTCTTTATTTTGGATAAAGAAGCATCAAAAAAGTCAAGATTTGTTTTTCTTGACTTTTATTTTCATTATTTTATATCAATTGTTTCATTTTCACTAATTAATAGTTCGTGAATTTCTTCCTCAAGAGAAGATAAGAATGTTTCTTCAATACGATCAACACGACATTTCTCAGAAGCAATTATAGCATTAACTTTTGTAGCAGCATCTTCAACAATATCATTAATAACAACATAATTGTATTTATTGACTTCATTTATTTCCTTATAAGCGGTTTTAAATCGTTTCATCATTACTTCTTTTGTTTCTGTTTTTCTTCCTTCTAGTCGTCTTCTTAATTCTTTAATAGTTGGTGGAAGAATAAATACGAAAATTGTTTCTTTTAAAATTTCTTTTATCTTTAAAGCTCCTTGAATTTCAATAACTAAAATGACATCGATACCTTGATTAATTTTTTCAACAATAATGTCTTTCGGTGTTCCGTAGTAATTTTCAGCGTATTCAGCATATTCGAGTAAGTCTCCATCAGCAATCTTTTTTTCAAATTCATCTCTTGATAAAAAGAAATAATCTTTTCCATTAACTTCTCCAGGGCGTGGTTTTCTACTTGTGCAAGAAACAGATAGCCAGGCATTTGGATTTGTTTTTAATACCTCTTTAACAACTGTATCTTTCCCACAACCGCTAGGTCCTGATATAACTATTAATTGTCCGTGTGTTTTTATTTTATTCATTATTCATCTTCTCCTTATATTTTGGGTGATATTTATATTCTTTTTCTATTAGTTCTTTTTTTCTTTTTTCATCTAAAATAGATGCATAAACTAAAGTTGCGATAAACTCTTGTTCCATCATTACTGATTTATTTTTAGAAAAGTTAGAAATAATAGGAAGGTCACATTTCTTTTTGTTTTTATTAATAAATATTTGTCCCTTATCATTAAAGCCTAATATTCTAATATATTCTAAATCTTGACACTTAGATTTTTTTTCTTTAGTAAAATTACATAGAATATGATTAAGCATTCTATTGATTCTATTTTGAGTATATCTTTTTGATTTTGTTTTTTCAATTAATTCATCATAACTTGTAGAAGAAATTATCTCTTTTTTTAACTTAAAACCTAATCCTTCGTCGACAGTTTGATATCTTTCTAGATTATCATCTAGCATGATCTTATATTTTAAGAATTTAAAATAATCTTCTTTAAAGTGAAGTTCACTAAATTTTTCTAAAACAAAGTCTGGAACTAAAAAGCTGACATCTTTATTTTCTTCTAAAGCCTTTCTAATAGCAGTAGCACTACTAATATTATTATCGATACTAAGACTATTATAATCACTTGTTCTTTTAATACAGAAAGGCTTTATTTTATAATTATTTTCTTTAATTATCTTTACATAACTAATTCCGAGTAAATCATTAGGTAGGGTTAAAACTTCTCCATCTAAATCTTTCAGTGCCAAAGATAGAGCAGTAGGATAATTGTTACCGAATTTTAAATATATCTTTACAAGCTTATCAAAATCTTCATTATTAAGTTGTATATCAACAATTTTTTTGAAGATATCAATATCATTAGTTTCGCTTCCAAAAACAAATTTATCAACACCTAGTTTTTCTAAAATAGTTAAAGCACCATAGCTAAAATAATCAGCACTCTCAGTAGAAAATACATAGGGTAGTTCTATTACTAGGTCAATACCAGCTTTTAAGCAAATATCAGTTTTATCCCATTTATTAATGATGGAAGGTTCTCCTCTTTGAGTGAAAGAAGAAGAAATTACCGCAACAATTTCTTCATTAGGAAACATTTCTTTAATTTTTTTTAAATGATACATATGTCCATTATGAAATGGATTATATTCAGCAATCACTCCAACAGCCATATTATTCCACCTCTTTTTGATAGGTATAATTTTAACATATTTTTTCTTTAAATAAAAGTATTTTTGTTATATTTTTAAACTTCATTAATTTACTTTTTTGATGTTTCATAGTATAATCTAGATGGTGATGTTAATGCAGATAGATTTAAATTTTAATGATTCATATAAATTAAATGAAATCGTAAATATTCCAAAGACATATTTTGAAAACAGTAGTGTTAAAAAACTAGATAATATTAAAGTTGAAGGAAAACTTTATTATGATCCTGAAGATAATTTATATGCAGATGTAGCTATAAGTGGTAATATGGTTTTAGCAGATGATATTTCACTAGAAGAAGTTTTATACCCATTTAGTATAGAATATAATGATATTTTAGATGAAAACTTGAAAAACAATCAAAATACACTTGATTTATTCGAGTTTTTGTGGGAAAATATTGTACTAGAGGTTCCCTTAAAATTTACTAAGGTTACGAATCTCAGTGAATTTCATGGGGATGGATGGAAATTAGTTAGTGAAGAAGAAAACTCACTTGAACATAATCCATTTAGTGAATTGTTAGAAAACTTTGATAAAAAGGAGTGATAAAGATGATGAGATTAGATATTCAAATGTTTGCAGTTCCATTTCGTAAAGTTTCTAAAACTAGAAAAAGAACTAGACAAGCACACAAAGCTATGGTAGCTCCAGGTATGACTAAATGCCCTACATGTGGAGAAATGATTAAACCACACAGAGTTTGTAAACATTGTGGTAGTTACAAAAAACAAACTGTAGTAGAAACAAAAGTAGCAGAATAAGTTAAAAATCAAGCAAGAAATTGCTTGATTTTTTGTATCTGGGGTGGGTATAATAGCTTTAGATAAAGTAAAATAGGTGGTGCCTAAGATGAAAAAAACAATTTTAATAATTATTATTACTGCAATAATAACAGGCATTATTACAACTTATGGAGCATATGCCGCAACAACATATGCAATAGGTGCAAACAAAATTGAATATACAGATAATGCATCTTTAGGTGTAGATAATGTTCAAGCAGCAATCGATGGAACCTGTACTAAGTTTTCTGATCAGTTAAAAGATATCAAAAGAAGTTTGTATCCTGTTGGCAGTATTTATATGTCAACTACTGATAGTACCGTTGAAAGTGTAGCAGAAAGATTTGGAGGTACTTGGGAAAAGTATGCTGAAGGAACTATGCTAATGAGTGCAAACAGTCAATATAAAGTTAATACAAGAGGTGGAAACTCGACTGTTACGTTGAGCAAAGCTAATATTCCAAGTATAAGTGTAACTGGTACTACAAATTCAACAGGAAATGGTTATACAATTGGGTATACTTCTACAACGAGGACGACAGGTACTGGTAATGCTGCTTTTTATAGAATGCTTTTTGGTGCTGGTGGTTCTAGTCAACCAAACCATACTGTTGGGTATAGTGGAAATTATAAAGATTTTACCGATGCAAATTATCCTATGGCTCATCATACACATAATTATGCTGATTATTATGCAAATAGTATATCTGGAGTTCAAGCACATACTCACACTTTTACAGGAAATTACACAAATAATTCTCAAACTAGTGTTAATATTCAAAACCCTTATACAGCCGTTTACATGTATAAAAGAACATCTTAATTTGAAGAAAATTTCTAAGATAATAAAAATTTAAGACTTTTAATTAAATTTGTAAAATTTTTCTAGTAATACTATTTATTGTTTGTAACATAAATTGTAAAAATATATGATCGAGTGATTAGGTAAGAAATAACTTGATTTTTTTATTTGAAGAGGCGTATAATTACTGTAGATATATTATAATA
>JABLTO010175980.1_pt1 | contig 18313 bp, 13 predicted proteins | sample 7160091 | NCBI WGS metagenome assembly JABLTO01 (sample SAMN14651225, study PRJNA627086) | human gut metagenome | isolation source: feces | host: Homo sapiens
AGGAATGAGGCGTAGCGGTGGCTACGGCGATTGACGACAACGCAGCATATGAAAAATCAGACAAGTCAATATGGCGGTTACTTAATATTCGCTGTACTAGTCATTTATCATCTGATCGAAAGGAATATTTTATACATGAACACCACAAATAATCGCAACGATTTCTATAAAGAACAATTAGACAAGACTTTAAATGGCAATGAAAAGATCGAAACTGCCATTGCAGCACTCCAAAAAGAAGCAACCGAAGAAATGCTTGCTCATACTCTCACCGTGATCCGTCACAGAATGCAGGAGCAGGCACAGCTGATCATTGCTGTAGAACCTCCAAAAGGTGATGGAAAAATTTCTCTTCATGCGATCAAAACCAACGATGGAAAGCAATGGTGGGCTGCATTTACCAGCTTTGACGAAGAGTTAAAAGGCAGTGATAAGATCATGTCCACATTTACCGCAGATATTGATAAGATTTTTGCTTCTGCATTGCAAGAGCCGTCTGTTGAGGGAGTAATTCTCAATCCATGGAACCGCACACTGATGCTGAACAAAACCCTTATCAACATCATCCTCGGTAATCCTGTATAGCATCAGCTCTGTCGGATAACAAGTCCAATGTTTCACGTGAAACACTTGGTATTCTTACTGAAGTATAAAAGCATTCCAGCGGATAACAGCATCCGCTTCGCTACTTGCTCATAACCAAAGAACTGCTTCGCCGTTTATCAGAAGGAGTTTTTCTTTCTCCTGATACAAGTAAGTCCCCACCCTCTGCTTATTGCTCTTCGCAATTAAAGCAAGGAACTTACTTGATTCGGTTCGAAATCTGATTTCTATGTATCATGAAGCGTATTGGCTATGCTACTGTTCACTGATAATATTCCGTAAGTTTTTTTATAAACGAAGGTCACAGAAAGCCCGAAGCCATACCGCACCAATTTATGCGATCAACATACATTCTTTGCATTGCGAAGCGCGTTACTGAAAGCAGAACGAACAGCAACTTAGCGATCATTGTCAAGAACAGAATGGACAGTAGCGTCAGCATACAATAACAAGGTTAGGGTTCCCACAAAAGCATTGTAAATTTTTCGTTCCTGTCGTATAATAAAGCAAAGAAATATTCAGAAAAAATCAGATCAGATACCTGAATTACGTTACATCTGTCCTGATTATTTTTACGAATTCCAGGAGGCTTTTTAATGAAGAAAAATGGACACAGACTACTTACTCTTGCAGCTTTAGTCGGAACTGCCGCAGGTGTTATTCATATTGCTAACCGTTTCATAGATGCCACATCTCAGCTTAAAGATATGCTGGAACAGCCACACAGTAGAACCTATGACTGGCGTTTTGGAAAGATTTTTTATACAAAACAGGGACATGGCACCCCTATTCTTCTTATTCATGATATCATGCCAGGTGCTTCCGGTTATGAATGGAATGCCATAGAGAAGCAGCTCGCAACCGAACATACCGTTTACACCATTGATCTTCTTGGATGTGGACGTTCCGAAAAACCGGATATTACTTATACCAATTTTGTATTTGCTCAGTTACTCTGTGATTTTGCCAAGAATGTGATTCGTGAGGAAACCGATGTTATTGCCAGTGGTTTCTCAGGTTCTTTTGCGATCATGGCTTACCGTAACAATTCCGACCATTTCCGCAAGATCATGCTGGTCAATCCACCAAGCTTCAGTTCCCTGAAGCAGGCACCTTGTAAAGACAACAAGCTCTTTAAGTATTTTATCGAGCTTCCGATTTTCGGAACTCTGATCTATCATATGGTAGTTTCCCGCGAATCCATCAGCAGTCTGTTTATGGAAAAGCTGTTCTACAATCCCTTCCATGTAACAGATACGCTGGTAGACACCTATTATGAATCCGCTCACAAGGGCGGTTCCAACGCCAAATATCTGTATTCCAGCTACATTGGCAAATACCTGAATATCAGCATTAATAATGCCGTAGAATCTTCCGATGCATGCATCTATATTATTTCCGGAGAAAAAGAAGCTTCCGCTTCTCTTATCGCAGAGGAATACCAGAAGCTGAATTCTTCCATTGAAACCGCTGTGATCCCGGAAACCAGACATCTTCCTCATCTGGAAGATCCGGAACATTTCCTGGAACAGGTAGCTATTTTCCTGTAAAAACAACTTATGATCCGGCATCAAAATTTATCTATAGTAATTTTGGAAATCAACGTATCAAAAGAACATTGTTTATGTTCGGAGCCGTTGAGCTTCATGCAGTAATTTGTGGAAATGCTATAAACCAACAAAAAGTCAATAAAAAAAGAGTACTGTTTCACGTGAAACATGAGTTTTTTCCTCAAACAAACGTGAAACAATACTCTTTATTTTTTACCAGACTCACAGCATGCATCCGGACATTTCTCTTACCTAAGTGCCTGCTCCAGATACATGTGTGTTGTATTATCGATCAGCTTATGTGTCAGCTCTGCCATATGCTGTGTACTCTCCTGATTCTCAGAAGACAGCCATGTCTTGATCATTCCCACGCATCCATTCAGACAAAACGCATACGCATACTCAATATCACGGTTGTCTTTCGGCAGACGAATTGACAAGCGATGCAGCACTGTATCTGCGATCAGTTTTTCTATACGATTCACAAAAGCCATATCTCCATTCTTTCCAAGAAGTGCGATACAAATATCCTTATTATGATCCAGGATCGTAAATATCTGCTCAATAAAAGGATACGAGCTCTCCTTATTATTAAGAGGATCCAGAGGAAAGTCTGCCACCAGATGCGTGATTTCCTCCATCAATTCAGCCTCTATGGATTCCAGCATCTGATAGATATCTGTATAGTGAAGATAAAATGTGGAGCGGTTGATATCAACTTCTTCCACCAGTTCCTTTACCGTAATTTCCTTAATACTCTTCTTCTGCATAAGACGGGCAAGCCCCGCTCGCAACTGTGCCTTGGTCTTACGTACTCTTCTGTCAACTTTTTCCGCCATCTTAATTCCCCCTGCAATCCAAAAAAGCAAGCACGTTTCCTTCGCCCCAATCACTTATTACTTACGATACTCTGCAACTGTCATACAATGCATAATGCATCCTTCAAACGAATAAAAGCATTCGCTTTCTCTACGCCGATCTGCATGATACCAGATATCTGCTGTTGTTAAGAATTGACAAGATCAAAATTGTTAACGACGCCGGCCTACACGATACCAGATATCTGCTGCATATTTGTGTTGAAACAGAGGAATCCTGTCTGCATTTAATATTACCAACTGCACATAAATTCAAAGTAAATAAAGTACTTTTTGTCTATTATGCAGTTTTTTATTTGTAATAGACACTTCCATTATTTCCGTCTATTAATATACATTCAGTAAATATTTAATGGTTGTATCTGTGGTATGTGTTTAGTATAATACATCACGTAAAGAAAATCAACACTTTGTTTGATAATGGAATATAAAGCTATTAATAGATTTTAATATGATTAATAGATCTCGTCGCCATTACTGGAATAAAGTTTGATTAATCAACTATGTTTGATAATACAATTTAATAAGAAAGGGATAGGTAATATGATCAAAAACGAATGGAAAAGCTTACTTCGTAACAAGCTCATGCTTATCGTCGTAATCGCCATTATCGTAATCCCGATCATCTATGCAGGTCTGTTTCTGAAATCCATGTGGGATCCTTACGGAAACGTAGACAGCCTGCCAGTGGCCGTGGTAAACGAAGACAAACCTGTCGAGTATAATGGCAAGACCTTGAGCATAGGTAAGGACATGACGGATGAGCTGAAAGACAACGACTCAATGGCATTTAACATTGTAGACAGCAAGACAGCAGAGGACGGTCTGGCCAATGGAACCTATTACATGGTTATCAAAATTCCGGAAAATTTCTCCGCAAACGCAGCCACTGTAATGGACAACGATCCAAAGCAAATGGAGCTATCCTATGAGACAAACCCTGGAACCAACTATATCGCCTCCAAGCTCAGTGAAACAGCAATGCTGAAGCTTCGTGATAACATTGCTTCCAAGGTTACGGAAACCTATACAGAAACCGTTTTTGATTCTATCTCAGAAGCAGGTGACGGAATGCAGGAAGCTGCAGACGGATCCGGAAAGATCGAAGACGGACTGAATACAGCAGCTGATGGTAACAAAACAATTACCAAAAACCTTAAGAAGCTTTCCACCAGTACTCTTACTTTCGTAAGCGGTGCTGACAGTCTCACCGAAGGTCTTAAGACCTACACCGATGGTGTTGCAAAGGTTAACGATGGTGCAAAGAGCCTGGACGATGGTGCAGATCAGCTGAACAGCGGCGTTGCAACTCTCACAGAAAAGGTTCCTGAGCTGACAACCGGTGTGGATACTCTGGATAAAGGTGTTCAGCAGTACACCGCTGGTGTGGATGAGCTTAATAAAAATTCTGATGCACTAAAATCCGGTGCAAGCAGCCTGGAATCCGGTGCAAACCAGCTAAACAGCGGCGTTGCAGCTCTGACAGAAAAGGTTCCTGAGCTGACAACCGGTGTAGATACTCTGGATGAAGGTGTTCAGCAGTACACCGCTGGTGTGGATGAGCTTAATAAAAATTCTGATACACTGAAATCCGGTGCAAGCAGCCTGGAATCCGGTGCAAATGCATTAAGTGCAGGTATTGATACTCTTTCCGACGGAGCAACACAGTATGTAGCTGGTGCTGACACTCTTGCAGATGGAACTACCACCTATGTGGCTGGTGCTGGCAAACTCGCAGCCGGTGCCAAAGAGCTTGCAAAACTTGAAGACGGACTCACAACAGTTTCCAATGGTATCTCTCAGCTGAATACCGGTGTTACCAAAGGAACCGATGACTCACAGTCACTGATATCCGGAACACAGCAGCTGGAAAACGGACTGAAATCCCTAAACGATAAGGTTTCTGCTCTGAAAGAGGGAACAACACAGGAATCCATCAACAAGCTTGCAGCCGGCCTTACTTCCGCAAAGGATGGTATGGACACAGCCGCAGCTGGTATGAACAGTGCTGCAGCTGGTATGAACAATGCCGCAGACGGAATCAACAACGCAGCCGGATATATCACTCAGGCCGCAGGCATCACAAGGCAGACCAGCAGCAGTATCACAGACAGTCTGATCCCTGCTCTCCAGAATGCAGGCACACAGTTCTCACAGGTAGGTGATCAGGTCAGCAGCATCCTTACAGGATACGGACAGCAGACAACGGAAGCACTTACTGATGCAAATACCAAGATCGGTACTGCCGGACAGACAATGACCGATTTAGCAGCACAGCTTCAGGCGATTCAGGCAACCGCTTCTGAGGACGGAACCATTTCCGCAGCAGCTCTGAATGATGTGATCAACGCTTTAAACAGCGTAGCCGGTGGAATGACTGGCGTGGACGGTTCTTACATGAGCAGCTATTCTGATCAGGTTTCACAGCTTGCAGCTGGTGTATCCGGTCAGCTCTCTTCTACTCAGGAAAATCTGAATACTGTTGCTTCCAAGCTTAACGAAGCAGCTTCCGGACTGACTCAGATCTCCGGAGGACTGACTCAGGGTGCCGGCACACTTTCTGAGGGTGCAACAACCATGACAGATGGTGCAAACCAGATGAGTGCAGGTGCAACAACCATGAGCGCAGGTGCAGAGCAGTTATCTGCAGCTACAAGTCAGCTTCCTACAGATCTGATCGCTCAGCTTTCTGCAGGTGTTACCCAGCTGTATCAGGGTGCACAGGCTGTAAACGCAGGAACCAAGAACGTTTCCGCAGGACTTCAGTCTCTGGAAGACGGCACAGTCGAAGCCTTCCCGGCTGCAGCAGCAGGAATCAAAGCTCTGAACGATGGATTTGACCAACTGACATCTTATGATAAGCAGCTCAACGACGGTGCAAAGAATCTGAAAACAGCCGGCAAACAGATCACTGGCGCACTTCCGGATATCAAATCCGGTGCAGGTCAGCTGGCAGATGGTTCTAAGGCACTGACAGATGGAATCACAACTTACACCGATGGTATTGCTAAGCTTTCCGAAAACAGTGCTGCTCTTACAGACGGCACCAAGAAACTGGCAACAGGAGCCAATGCTCTTTCCAGCGGTGCTACTACTCTTGCAGATGGAACAAAAGCATTAGCCGATGGTTCCGGAACACTGACAACCGGAATCACAACCTACACCGATGGTGTTGCTAAGCTTTCCGAAAACAGCTCCGCTCTTACAGACGGTACCAAAAAGCTCTCAACAGGAGCCAAAACCCTTTCCAGCGGTGCTACTACTCTTGCAAACGGTACTAAGACATTAGCAAACGGTACCTCAACGCTTCTCAGCGGTACCGAGAAGCTTGTAAGCAACAACAGCACACTTAACAATGGTGCAAAACAGCTTGCAGATGGCGCTGCCCAGATCCAGAGCGGTTCCTCTCAGTTGTATGATGGATCCAAGAAGCTTGGAAGCGGTATGAAAGAACTGAAAGACGGTTCCAAGACACTGACCACAAGCCTCAGCGATGGAGCTACCACTGTAAAAGACAATTCAGCAAGTAATGAAACGATCAAAATGTTCGCAACTCCTGTTGTGAACGATGAAACAAAACTTACCGATGTCCCGAATAACGGACACGCAATGGCACCTTACATGATGTCTGTAGGCCTCTGGGTCGGCGCACTGGCATTCTGCCTGATGTATCCTCTGGCTCAGTATAAGGGCAAACTGAAATCCGGTTTCGCATGGTGGGCAAGCAAAGCTTCCGTCCTTTATCCGGTAGCGATCCTTCAGGGAATCTGCCTGATCCTGCTGTTACGTGCATTTAACGGATTCACACCTGCAGAGATGGGCAAAACCGTACTCTTCGCCTGCCTGACATCAATGACCTTTACCTCTATCATGTACTTCTTCAACATTACTCTTGGTAAAGTAGGAAGCTTCCTGATGCTGGTATTCATGGTCGTTCAGCTTGCAGGATCTGCCGGAACTTATCCGGTTGAGGTTTCACCTTCATTCGTTGCAAAGATCCATGCATACGTTCCGTTTACTTATACGGTCGACGCATTCCGTGCAACGATCAGCGGTGGCCGGAGCATTACCACTTCCATTATTGTAATGGTTGCACTGTTAGTGATCTTCACGATCCTGACGATCCTTCAGTTCAATCACATGACCAAGAGAAAGAAAGCAGAAAAAGTTGTTCTCTTCGACTGGCTGGAAGAAAGAGGTCTTGCATAATACTTAGTTACTGACAGAAGCTCCCCCGAACCTTCTGTTAGATATAGAAAAATTAAAACTGTACAGTTGCTCAGATGAGCTTCTGTACAGTTTTTTTATATTGTCCTCGTCAATTCTCCACGCTATAATTATAGCAGTTATAGAAAATCAAGCTCGCCAGTACACCGTGCCTGACCTATGCAGCAGATTTCAGTTCAGAAACATTCCTGTCAGATTCAGAAGAAGCGGCAATATGACTTGTCAGATCTACTCACAAACCGGAGCTCTTTCTGACTGCAAGCCTGCGGTTTTCAATGGAAAAGCAACCTGGTATGCATCTAATCCACTGACCGCAAAAACAGACGGAATCATCACCTATGCTACACCATTTACCGTCTTCAGGGTAAAACCTGGAAAGCTATCGGCAATACAAAAAATACAACCTACACCGATAAAAAGCCAGGCACCGCAACCAAATACTGTATCCGTGCATACCGCATCATAAACGGTAAAAAAATATACGGACCTTATTCATCTGTAAGGACCGTAAAATAATAGCAACATAAAAACACCCCGGAAAATCCTAATCTGTGTGGTGTCTCCGAATATCTGATCATCAAACGGATATTCGGAGATCACCTTATTGTTTGCGGATCTCCGAGGTGTTTTTATTTATTTTCTTAATATTTTATTTTTCCGCCTCAGCTGTTGGTGTTGCTGTGGCTTCTGTCTCTGTTTCACCGTTTACCATGGTTTCATATGCATTGAACATTTCTTTTACTGTCATTTTGTTTACAAGAAATACCTTGTCTCCAACGACAGCTGCATAATAGTTTGTGTCATATGTGTAGAAGGTAACGGTTGTCTGGTTCTTGTCAGAGTCTGTGAATACAGCGGTCATCTCCGGATCTGCAGCCGGTGTATAAGCGTCTGTCAGTCTCTTCTGTCCTGCCATGTTTATCAGCTTGTTGTAGAAGGTGATAAAGGTTGTACTTTCTATTTCCTTACCATCCAGCTGATAAGTTGTTGTTTCTTTCTCGTTTCCGTCATCATCTGTGGATGTTTCACGTGAAACATTTACAGTACTTGTTGTTTCACCGTAAGTAACCTGGAGCTGATCCAGATTTTTTACAGACAGATAATTGACGATCAGTGACCAGAGATCTGACGGCGTCTTGTCAATAACTGCACTCAGTGTATCCGTTGACATTGTATAGATCTGTTTGTTATCTACCGTTACATATCTGCTGCCATCTCCTGCCTCATCGCCAACGTAAATGACAAGCTGTTTATCCACTGTGGTTGTCTTGCTGTCTGCATCTTCTGAGCTGCTGTCCGTGTCAGCGCTGTCACTGCTCTCAGAATCGCTCTCAGAGGCCGTAGAATCGTTTTCTCCGGATTCTGTACTGTCTGTGCTGTCATCCTTCACCTCTTCCTGATAATCCACTGTAATCGTCGCATAGGGCTTATCAAGGCCATACTGGGAAAGATCCTCTGCATTGTAGTTTACAAACTGGTCAAATGCAAAGCTTCCAAGTCCGGAGGTTACGTTTCCTGCTGCCGTTGTATCGGCAGACTCTTTATCGCTGCTTCCGTCACCGGAAACATCCCAGGTAGTTCCGTCGGAATTTTCTTCCAGGACATAGGAATCTTTATCCTCGCTGACCTGGACCTTTTTCACTGTGGAAGAATCAATTGTCGGGAAATCTTCTCCCTGTGCATAATCGTAAAGGGAATTCATAAACGGAGACACTGTATCCGCTGCCACTACATATACCGTGCTGTCATCATCATCCCTGGAAATGTAATACTGATTCGTAGACGTATTCTCATCTCCGATGTTGAGCTTCGTTGTCCCATCAGCGGTATCAACGGTTACTGTGTTAGATGGAGAATCCAGTCCGTATTCCGTAAGATCCTCCACATCCTCCAGGACTCTGTCCGCTTCCACCGTTTCGATGGCGGAAGCTGCGGAATCCAGAGTTGTCTGATTTACAGGAAAAGCAGTCTCATCCTTTTTCACCCAGGAATCATCTTTTTTCTCAAAGGTCACTTCCTTCTTGTCTACGATAAATTCCAGGGATTTAATGTCATCCGTTTTCACGGAAAACACTTCTGTTTTGCTTTCCTCTTCGCTGCTCTCTGTCTTTTCTTCTTTGGATACGTAGGTGTTCAGTCCCACATAAACGCCGCCGAGAACTGCCAGAACAACAACTGCTGAAACAAGTTTGGTCGATTTTTTCATTATGCTTTTCTCCTCTTAAGCCAGATCAGGAATCCTGCAACAAGGAACACTCCCGGGATCAGACCAATGGTACAGATCTTCCAGAAGGCTGCATCATAATCGGTTACTGTCAGGCTTGTGGACTCAAGGCTCTTGGATGGAATAGAAACGGAATTACTGTCGTCTGTGCTGGTCATCCAGTTTAAGGACTCCAGAAGGAGCTTTTCATTTCCGCCGGATACCATCTGGTTTATCTGGCTCTCCATCAGATTTGCTGTAGAGTAGTAAACGATCTGTGTTTCCTTATCATCATCCAGTTTCTCAGTGATAGCAACACCAAGATCAAACGGTCCGTCTACATCTCCGTCTTCCTTTTCGATATTGCTGCTCTGCATATTTGTTTTGGAGTAAGCCTTGTCAGAGGTTGTCAGGATACTGTCGATAGTTACGGTATCTCTTACATCATCTGTTTTCTGAATGCCCTGTGCATACGGTGCCAGTACGTAGGAGCCTGCAGAAGCTGTCTCAGAGCTTGCATCTGTGCTGTTGACTGTTGGTACAAGATAATATGGCATTTGCATTCCATAATGCTGATTATCACCCTCAAATACGATTCCCTCTGCACACTTTACACCATAGTTTTCAAGAACCGCATCAAAGTTCGGCAGATCATCCTGTGTATAATCCGAGAAGATCATAGCTTTTCCGCCTGCCTCCAAATAATCCAGGAGCTCTGTTTTTTCTTCCTCGGAAATATCGCTGGTCGGAGATACGATCATCAGGCAGTCTGCATCATCCGGAACCTTTCCCTCTGTGAGAAGGTTCAGCTCCTTGATATCAATGTTTGCTTTCTGGATATCTTCTTTAAAGCTGGAATCCAGATCTTTTTCTCCGTGTCCGGATAAGGTGTACATGATCGGAAGATCCTCGGATGTTACATAACCGATCGCACTTGTGATCTGTCCTTCTCCATCAAATCCGGTAGTAGTCTGCTGCCAGGTATTATAGTCTACTGAAGAGGAATACATATCGTTGTAATTGATAACCTTGTTTCTGTCGCCGCAGACTACGATCAGGCTGTTTGACGCAAGATCATCGGTTGTATATTCCGATGCAAATTTCGGATTTACAACCGGGTCTTTCACCTCAACTTTAATATGCTTGGACTCATCTTTATAACGTGAAAGCAGATTGGAGATCGTGTCGTCCTCAGAACCGCTTGCCGCGATCTGATAAATGGTAACATCCTTATCCAGTGCCTTCAGTACCTTCTTTGTTTCATCACCGATGGTGTAAAGCTTGGATGAGCTTACATCCAGCTGTGAATATTTGGATGGGATCGCCCCGACGATCATATTGATCACAACCACGATCACGATAAAGACAGCTGCCATAGCCATGCTGTAGGAACCATTTTTGATATGTTTTTTGCTGATGGTGCCTACCAGCTTTTTCGGATCCGGTTTATGTTTCTTTTTGCCGGAGTCCTGTGCTGTCTCCGGTACGACTGCCTCGCCTTTATTTTTCTTAAATTTCTCACTGAATTTCATTTCCATTCACCCCCTAGTTCCAGCGTCTCTTCTGAATGGACTGCATGGTAAGGAACAGGCAGATCGCAATAACAGAAATAAAATAAACGATTCCTGTCACGTCAAACACGCCGTTTGTAAAATTATCATAATGTCCGCTCAGGTTAAATACGTTCAGTACCTTCTGGATACCACCCTGGAAAATACTGGATTTTACAACGTATACGATCACAAGGGCAATCTCTCCCACAGCTCCGATCACTACAGAGATCAGGACATTTTTGATCATGGTATAAATGATGATCGCGATCGCCACGATCAGAAGTCCGAATGCCACTGCGGTTGACATGGAGGTCTGTGAAAAGAATGAGGAAATTCCGTTCATCATATAGAAGGCGAACAGGAATACAAAAGTAAGTACTGCTGCAATTACCTGGCTTTCTGTAAGTGCTGACATAAATACACCGATTGCCAGATTTGCGCATCCCAGAAGGAAAAATCCCAGGATCCCGGTGTATGCGGAAGCATAGGAAATCGTTCCGAACTTACTCATGATCAGCGGATAAACGCACATGATCACGACCGGAATGGCAAACACAGCTACTAGTGCAAGATATTTTCCAAATACGATATCCCATACAGATACCGGTGCGGTCAAAAGAAGCTGATCCGTTTTCTGCTTGCGCTCTTCTGCAAGTACACGCATGGAAAGGATCGGCACACCGATCAGGAACACAAAGGTCAGTGCGCTTAAGGTAGTTTCAAATTTTGAATAGCCGCCTGAAAGCTGATATGCGGAAAAATAAATTCCGGTCAGCACCAGGACAAAAAATATGAAGAGATATCCAACCATGGAGGTCAGATAGCTTTTCAGTTCTCTTTTAAAAATCGCTGTCATGACTGATCCCCCTCTTTCTCATCAGAAGCCTTCTCTGGTTCCCCGTTTTTTTCTTCCTGAGTTTTTTCTTCTTCCGATGATCTGTCTTCTACCGGTTTCCACTGTGAGCTTTCCGGTTTTCCGGCGGATTTTTTCTCTCCTTCGGTAAGCTCAAGGAATACATCCTCAAGGGAAACTCTCTTAACCTGCATCTCGTAGATTGGACAGTTCGCTTTTGCCATAGCGTAGAAGACTTTTTCACGGATATCCACATTTTCCTGAATGGAAAGTTTTGTTTTCCACAATTTCTCATCGCTGTCATAGGACATTTCCACCCCTGTTACGCCTTCGATCGTTTCCAGAGCTTTTCGAATCGTGTCTTTCTCGCCTTTTACCTTCATAAGGAGGCTGTTGGAGCCTGCTGCCAGACGTTCCAGATTATCCGGTGTATCGCTGGCTACCAGCTTTCCATGGGAAATGATCAGAACATAATCACACACTGCTCTTACCTCGGAAAGGATATGGGAGCTTAGGATAACCGTGTGCTTCTGCTTCAGGCCTTTGATCAGGTCACGGATCTCGATGATCTGCTTCGGGTCAAGTCCTACTGTCGGCTCATCCAGGATGATCACTTCAGGATATCCCAGAATCGCCTGTGCAAGGCCCACTCTCTGGCGATAACCTTTGGAAAGGTTTTTGATCAGACGGTCTTTCATGTCTGTGATCTTTACCATATCCATGACTTCTTTTATCTGCTTGTCTTTTTGGTTTCTTGGGATTTTTTTCAGATCAGCCGCAAATTTCATGTACTCAAGAACAGTCATGTCAAAATAGAGCGGCGGCATTTCCGGCAGATAGCCGATACATTTCTTGGCTGCCTCCGGTTCCTCCAGAATATCATGACCATCGATCATCACTTTTCCTTCTGTGGAAGCAATGTATCCTGTGATCATGTTCATAGTTGTTGATTTTCCTGCACCGTTGGGGCCCAGGAATCCGTAAATTTTCCCCTTTTCGATCTGAAAGGAAAGATGGTCAACTGCAGTATGATCGCCATACTTTTTGACCAGATTACTTACTTCGATCACTTTACTCTCCTCCTTTTATTCTCAGGGAAATACTTTTTTTAATTATCGATTTCCCATTTTATAAGATGCCAGAGGCAAAAGGTCCTGAAACTGAAGCCCTTGACTCTGGCGTCTTTTCAATACCAATAGAAAATGCCCCTGGATGAAACAGAGAATGGGGGAAATCCAGGGGCATCTCTATCGGATTATAGTGTAAAAGTAATTTGTGATAAAAGTAGGATAAATTTGTGATAATTTTGTGAAACTCCCGGACAAAAAAATCTCCTGTCGGACAGATTTTGCCTTTGTTCGACAGGAGGTATCTTATGCCAGTGGCTCTCTGAGCGGTGTTCCGGCTTTTCTCGGATATTTGCCCGGGGTATTTTTTACCTTCTCGATAATGACCAGGGAGCGGCCGATCTCGGAGCCCGGAAGGTCAAAGTACTGAATATCCCTGATCTTTCCACCAAGGATCTTTACTGCTTTCTCTGCTGCTTCTGCTTCTTCCTTTACAGAACCGGATTTATAGGAGACAAAAAGCCCTCCGACTTTTACATACGGGAGACAGTATTCAGACAGGGTTGCAAGTCCGGATACTGCTCTGGATACGCAGAGATCATATTTTTCTCTGTAGGCTTTGTTTTTTGCATATTCTTCGGCTCTTCCGTGAATGGCGGAAATCCCCTCCAGGCCCAGGAGCGCAAAGGTTTCTTCCAGGAATTTTACTCTTTTATTGAGGGAGTCCAGAAGGCAGGCTTCCAACTCCGGGAAGGCAATCTTCAGGGGAACACCCGGGAATCCGGCGCCGGTTCCGATGTCCATAACGGTTTTTATCTTACCCATATCTACAGCCTTGACGCAGCAGAGGCTGTCCAGGAAATGTTTCACGAGAACCTCGTCAAATTCTGTGATACCGGTGAGGTTCATGACTTTGTTTTTTTCTACAAGATATTCGTAGAACCGGATAAACTGGTTTTTCTGCGTGTCACTGAGTGTGATCCCAAGCTCCTCGCAGCCTTTTTCCAGGATTTCTAAATTGTACATGCAGCTTCCTCTCTTATTTTCTGTGTTTTATTGTTATTCGTTGTATTATCCGTGTTTATGTCCGGATCTGCTTTCCAGATATACAAGAAGTACGGAAATGTCAGCCGGGGATACACCGGAGATACGGGACGCCTGACCGATGGACACCGGTCTGTAGGCTTCCAGCTTCTGGCGTGCCTCAATGCGGAGGCTTCCTACATCTTCGTAATCAATGTCTTCCGGAAGCTTTTTCTGCTCCAGTTTCTTAAACTGCTCTACCTGCTTCATCTGGCGGCGGATGTAGCCATCATATTTGATGTTGATCTCTACCTGCTCACATACATCTTCCGGAAGCTCCGGTCTTTCTTTATCGATGGGTGCAAGCACCTTATAGTTAAGCTCCGGCCGACGGATCAACTCTGCAATGGTGGTTCCGGATTTCAGAAGGGTACTGTTCAGAGATTCCAGAAGGCTCTGTACCTCTGCAGAACCACCTACGGTTGCATGTTCCACTCTCTCGATCTCTTCCTGGATCCGGCGCTCTTTTTCCTGTAATTTATGGTATGTCTCATCATCGATCAGGCCGACCTCCCAGCCTTTTTTGCGAAGCCGAAGATCTGCGTTGTCCTGGCGGAGGAGCAGACGGTACTCAGCACGGCTTGTCATCATTCGGTACGGCTCATGGTTCTCCTTTGTTACCAGATCATCGATGAGAACGCCAATATATGCCTCTGAGCGGTCCAAAATCAGCTGTTCCCGGCCTTTTACCTCCATAGCTGCATTAATTCCCGCTATGAGGCCCTGAGCGGCTGCTTCCTCATATCCGGAGCTTCCGTTAAACTGTCCGCCGCTGAAAAGGCCCTTGATCTTTTTGAATTCCAGTGTGGGATAGAGCTGGCGCGGATTGATGCAGTCATACTCAATAGCGTAAGCATTTTTTACGATCCTGGCGTTCTCCAGACCCGGTACGGAATGGTACATCTCGTACTGAACATCCTCCGGCAGGGAGCTGGACATTCCGCCGATGTACATTTCATTTGTGTAAAGACCTTCCGGTTCAATAAATACCTGATGGCGTTTTTTGTCTGCAAAACGGACTACTTTATCCTCAATGGACGGACAGTAACGTGGTCCGGTTCCTTCGATCATTCCGGAATAAAGGGGGGATCTGTCCAGATTTGCACGGATGATCTCGTGTGTTTTTTCGTTTGTATAGGTCAGCCAGCATGATTTCTGCTCGATCTGTACAGATTCCAGGTCTGTGGAAAAAGAGAACGGTACGACTCTTTCATCTCCGAACTGCTCTTCCATCTTAGAATAATCAATGGTGTTTCCGGCGATTCTGGCCGGAGTTCCTGTTTTGAAGCGGAACATTTCGATCCCCAGCTTTTTCAGGGAATCCGTAAGGTAATTGGCTGCCTGAAGGCCGTTCGGTCCTGTATAGTTGCTGACATCGCCGTAAATGCAGCGGGCCTTGAGGTAGGTTCCTGTACAGAGGACTACAGCTTTTGCGTGGTAGGTGGCTCCTGAGAAGGTTTTTACACCGGTGATGTGCCCGTCTTCTACCAGAAGCTCGGTCACTTCACCCTGGCGGATGGTTAAGTTCTCTGTATTTTCCAGTGTCTTTCTCATTTCTGTGCTATAGGCCTGTTTATCGGCCTGTGCACGAAGGGAATGGACTGCAGGGCCTTTGGACTGGTTGAGCATTTTGGACTGGATAAAGGTTTTGTCTATGTTTTTACCCATTTCCCCACCGAGAGCATCCAGCTCACGGACGAGATGGCCTTTGGAGCTGCCGCCTACATTGGGGTTGCAGGGCATAAGGGCGATACTGTCTACGCTGACTGTGAACATGACTGTGTTGAGCCCTAAGCGGGCGCATGCCAGTGATGCTTCGCAGCCTGCGTGGCCGGCGCCTACTACTATGATGTCGAAAAACTGTTCCAGATTTTTCATGCTTTTTCTCCTTTATTTTTTATCTTATTCTTTTTCTTTATTTTTCTTTGTGATTTTCTTTTTCTTTGTTTATTGTGTGGTTGGTTTTTGGTTTTATTTTTACTTTCTTGGCAGAGGGCCTGGTTTTTTTTGCTTTGGGAAGCTGTGGAAAACCACAAAGGGGCCGTAAAGCCACGGCCCCTCTGCACACCCCTCGGGCTTTTTTTTAGGAGTTCTTGGGTTGTGGTGTGTGATACGGTGTTGACTTTTGTCTGTATGCTTCGATGTTGGATGTGAAACGTTGTGCCGAGGGGGTTGCAGTGGAACTGTAATGAGGTTCTCGACGTGCGATGCACGTCTGCGGAATTCTGCAATCCATGTGGCGTACAGCAGGGAGCCGCAATCTATGCGGTATATACGGCGGGGTCTCCGCAATCTATATTATGCAACAATATATCCTACAGAAATATACAAAGTTCCGTTCGATATATTTCGGCTCAGTGTCGAATTGCCGATACAGAAGCATACAGGCACAAGTTAGTATCTTTCCGCATTCCACAATCGCTGCACTATATAAAAAAGGCCCAGGGGTGTGCAGAGGGGCGCGGCCTTGTGCCCCTTTGCGGTTTTCTCACATTTCAATGTGGATCTACCCTCTGCGGGGGGCCGCAGCCTATGTGCCATACAGCCGGAGGCCGCAGCCTATGCGGTTATACGACCGGAGTTCCGCAATCCATGCGGCATATACGGCCGGGATTCCGCTTTCTATGCGGCCATTCGGCCGGGGCCTCCGCAGCCCATGCGGTTATTATTTCCCCATACAAAATTTAGAAAATATCTCATTAACAAGGTCTTCCCCAAGTGATTCTCCCAGAATCCGTCCCAGACTTTCGTATGCATCTGTCAGGTCTATGGAATAAAAATCCTCCGGCATTCCGCTTTCTATGCTATTTTCTACCAGAGAAAGACTTTCCTGTGCTTTTAAAAGCTCCTGTCTGTGGCGTTCATTGGTGATGTAGACTTCATCATTGAAGTCAATCTCCCCACTGAAGAACATTTCCCGGATTTTTTCTTCTAGGTCTGTGATCCCGGTTTCTTCTTTTGCGGAGATTGGGATCACCGGCTGGTTTATTCTGCTCTTTAAATCCTCTATATCTATAGCAGATTCAAGGTCTGTCTTGCTGTAGAGGACAATTGTCTTTTTCTCTTGCAAAATTTTTATGATTTCTTCGTCGTTTTCATCTAACGGTACGGAGGAATCTACGACATAGAGGATCAGGTCTGCGTCTGCTGCCATTTCTTTGGCTTTGGATACGCCGATTTTCTCTACGATGTCTTCTGTCTGGCGGATTCCGGCTGTGTCAGCGATCTTTAATGTGATCCCATGCAGGTTGATATACTCTTCCAGTACGTCTCTGGTGGTTCCTGCGATATCGGTCACGATGGCTCTGTCCTCTCCCAGAAGCAGGTTCAGCAGAGAAGATTTCCCTGCGTTCGGCTTGCCCAGAATCACGGTCCGGATACCTTCCTGTATGATCTTTCCGTCTCCGGCTGTTTTTAACAGGTTCTGTATTTTTTCTTTTTCTTCTGCTACGATCTGCTCTAATTCTTCCGAATATCCTGTCAGATCATAGTGCTCCGGGTCGTCCAATGCTGATTCAATGTACGCTATATGGTACAGTAGTTTTTCTCTGATCTGCTGTACATTTTTTCGGACTGAGCCTTTTAATTGTCCTACGGAATTCTTTAATGAGTACTCATTTTTGGACTGTATCACATCCATAACGGCCTCCGCCTGTGAAAGATCGATCCTTCCATTGAGGAATGCACGCTTGGTAAATTCTCCCGGCTCGGCAATAATGGCTCCGTTTTTCAACACAGTTTCCAGTACCTTTTTCATGGCTAAAACGCCGCCGTGGCAGTCGATTTCTATGGTATCTTCTCCTGTATATGTTCGTGGTCCGCGCATGGCCATGACCAGCACTTCGTCTACCATTTCTTCGTTATCATAAATATATCCATAATGGATGGTGTGGCTTGGGACGTTTTTCAGAGATTTTTTTCCACCCTTGGAACGGTATACTCCGGATGCGATCTCAAAAGCCTCCGGGCCACTGATCCTGACGATCCCGATTCCCGATGCGCTCATGGCTGTGGAAATCGCAGCAATCGTTGTCTCTTCCATTTTTCACTCTCCTTTGTCAAACGGATAAAAGCATTCGGATAAAAGCATCCGGTTAAACGCAAAAATGTTACTCCGGAAAAGCTTTTTACACGCAAAAACACGTGTTATTCACGCTTTCACCTAGAATAACATCTTCTGTCAGTTTCCATATTTATAATGCTAGAGCGTGTTTGAAAAAGGCTTTCTGCAAGATGTGCGTCACAATTTGTGGGAGATTTTGTCCGGATGAAGGCGCCGTAGCGGGCTACGGCAAC
>JABLTO010039511.1_pt1 | contig 18300 bp, 16 predicted proteins | sample 7160091 | NCBI WGS metagenome assembly JABLTO01 (sample SAMN14651225, study PRJNA627086) | human gut metagenome | isolation source: feces | host: Homo sapiens
AGAGACCAAGACCGTTTACACCACGGCAGATCTCAACGTTCGTGCAACACCGGATCAATGTGAATTTTATGGAAAAACATGGGAATTACTGTGCCCACAAGGCTGGAAATAATCATCGCTACAATGAGCGAAATGCCGACACAGCCGGACAGAAGAAAGGCCTGTCCCCAATCGTATACTTTAAAGAAGTGGATATAGATGCCGAGCGATACCAGCGTCAGTACAGCCAGCAGTGCGCCGTTGATGAGACCTACCCGCATTTCCTTGAACAGCAGGCGAAGCTTTTTGGTGCCGGTCAGATTTTCGTCCATCAGCACGCGAATGGTGACCGCCAGAGACTGGGTGCCGACATTGCCCGCCATGTCCAGAACCAGCGACTGGAAGCAAATGACAATTGGCAGCACAGCGACAACCGACTCAAACATGCCGACAACGGATGACACCAGCATACCGAGAAACAGCAGCGCGATGAGCCAGGGAAACCGCTTTCGAACGCTGTCCCAAACGCCTTCGTTGAGATCTTCTTCTCCGGTCAAGCCGCCCAATTTTGCGTAGTCATCGCCGAGTTCGTTGTCAACCAATTCTACAACATCCGATGCTGTGATAATACCAATCAGTTTTTTGTCGCTGTTCAGCACAGGGAGAGAACGTTCAGCATAATCCACGATCTGGTCAATACAGGCTGAAATTTTCTCATGATCGGTCACATACGGATAGGAACGAACGATGAGTTTTTCCAGTGAATCTTCAGAACGAGCGATAATCAAATCCTTCAAGTCGATGGCGCCGTAAAACCGGCCGCTCTCATCTACAACATATAAGATGGAAATATTGTCGTTTTCTCCCGCCTGCCTGACAAGTTCCTTCATGGCCTGCCGAATCGTCATGCCCTTTCGAATACAGATGTAATTGGTCGTCATGCTGCTGCCGATTTCATCTTCATCGTACGAGAGCAGCATTCTGACATCCTCGGCGGAATCTTCATCCAGATGGCTGACGATTTTGCGTTTGTCTTCCTCCTCCAAATCGTCCAAGGCGTCTACGGCATCGTCGGAATCCATGTTGGAGATGACCTTTGCAGCTTCTTTGCTGGGCAGTTCCTTCAAATACGGTTCCGCATCGTCAAAATAGGAAAAAATCTCTGCGACATACTCTATGCCCAGTATGGGATACAGCTTTTGACGCTCTTCCGGTGTCAGGGCGGTCAGTGCGTCTGCCAGATCGTTCTCATGGTAATCTGACAGCTTTTCCTTCAGCTCTGCTGGTACAGGATTGCTGCGGATAATCGTCAAAATTTCCTTTGGGTAATTTTTATTCGGCATATGCATCACCTCGTTAAAAAGTTGCTAATTTTTTAAAAGCATACTACGATGGTCTTTGCTTTGCAACCCTTTTTACAAAAACTTTTCGTTCTTTTGTCAAACAACATATAGTGTTCGAAACAAGGAAGCGCGTGCGAAAAATACGAAATAACTTGATTTCTATTGCAAAATAGTTTATGATACTACCAAAGATTGCGAATGATAAGGGGTGCAGACATGAGTAAGGATTTTAGAAAACTGATTCAGGAAAGCGTAAAGCAGAAGCAGCTGCATCCGGAAGACATTCCGTCCTTGGATTTGTATATGGATCAGGTGATTGCGCTGATGAGCGAACATCTGGGAGAAGATGGAGAAAAAGAACCGCTGACGCGCACCATGATTCACAATTACAGCAAGGCGGGCGTGATTTCTCCCATTAAAGGCAAAAAATATTCGCGGGAACAGATTTTGCAGATGCTGGCGGTGTATTCGCTTAAGAATCTGTTGAGCATTTCGCAGATTAAGCGTATTTTGAACGGCGTAGAGCAGAGCGGCGCGGGAGAAAAGGGCTTGGAAAATTGCTTTCACACCCAGCTGGAGCGGAGAGCCAACATCAACGCACAGCTGATGGACTCCATTGACGCGATTGTGCACGACAATGATATGAAGCTCGGCACACCGGCGGCTGCGATGTCTGTGCTGCTGACTATCGCGGATTTGAACAATACGTTGACCTCGCTCGCATCCGCCATCACACAGGAATGCTTTCCTGAGCTTCCGGATACCAAGAAGAAACGATGAACAGTATGCTTCTCTTTGCGCACGACAAAGAGAAGCATTTTTTTTTATGAACTTTTTGTAAAAAGCGGCGGAATTTCAAGTATCGTCACACTGTGTTCACACGACTAACGTAATATAAAAATATAACTTGGGTATTCAGAGAGGAGCATGCCATATGTTCACAATTTTGATAGCAGATGATGAAGAGCGAATCCGCCGTTTGGTTTCTGATTTTTTGCGCCGCGATGGATATACTGTCCTGCAGGCGGCGGACGGCGGACAGGCTATGGAGCTGATTGACCAGAAGCTGGGTTCCATTGACCTGATTATTTTGGATGTGATGATGCCGGTGTACGATGGCTGGAGTGTTCTGCGCCATATCCGCAGCAAAAACACGGAGGTACCGGTTATGATGCTGACGGCGCGCACGGAGGAAAATGACGAGGTGTTCGGCTTTGACCTCGGCGCAGATGATTATATCACCAAGCCGTTTTCTCCGATTGTGCTGTCTGCGCGGGTGCGCGCCATTGAAAAGCGCTGCCATCAGCGCAGCGAGGGCGTGTATCAGGCGGGCGAGCTGTCTGTCAATGAAATTCGCCGTGAGGTGTGTGTCGCCGGACAGACGGTCGATTTGACGCCGAAGGAATATGAATTGCTCATTTACTTCAAAAACAATCAAAACATTGCGGTTTCCCGTGAAAATATCCTGAATGCCGTGTGGGGATATGATTATTTTGGCGATTTGCGCACGGTAGATACCCATGTCAAAAAGCTGCGCGCCAAGCTGGGCGACTGCGGCAAGATGATCGAGACCGTGCGCGGTTTCGGCTATCGGTTTGAGGGAGAACAGCAGTGAAAACACATGCGTTCCGTCCGCAGCAGGAGGAAAACGGAAAGCGATACCGCGGTATACACACGTTAAAATTTCGATTTTTCAGCTGTGTGGCATTGACGGCGGCGATTTATATTGTTGTGATTATTCTGCTCAACCTGCTGTTTTTTCAGCGGTATTATCTGGTGGAGAAAAAGCAAAATTTGACCAAGGTTTATCAGCACATCAATGCCTGCTATACCGGAGATGTGACGGTGCTGGAGGATGAGCTGAAGCATTTGGAGAAAAACAATAATATCCGAATCAGTATCCTGAATCAGTATGATCAGACGCTTTATGACACCATTTATCAGCATGACCGCAACGGACACAATTTTGTGATGGACGACCCGCTCAGACAGACGATTTATGTCTATAACAGCGAGGAATTGGAAAAGAAAGGCTACACCTTTTCCAGTTTACAGGACTCGGACGGGCAGGTGGCGTATATCGCGCTGCTGGGCAAGCTGCAAAATGAGGATACGGTGCTGCTGCGCATACCGACAACCGCGCTCAAAGAAGAACGGTCGGTCAATTTGGCATTTCTGATTATCTCCGGATTTGCGGCGCTGTTTGCGTGTCTGATTGCGGGATTTTTTATCGGCGGAAAATTTACGCGGCCGATTACCGAAATGACGCAGCTCGCACGTGCCATTACACGTCTGGATTTTTCTAAAAAATACACCGGCACATACCATGATGAATTGGGCGAGCTGGGAGACAGCCTGAATAAGATGTCCAAGGATCTGGAATCGTCAATTCATGAGCTGCAGCAGATGAATGAACAGCTGCAGCGGGAAATTGAGGAAAAACAGCGCATTGATGACATGAGAAAAGAGTTTATCATCAATATTTCGCATGATCTCAAGACACCGATCGCCTTGATTCAGGGATATGCCGAGGGCCTGCGCGTCGGCATCAGCGATTCAGAAGAAGCAAAAAATGAGTACTGTGATATTATCATTGATGAAGCCAAGCGCATGAACCATCTTGTGCGGCAGCTGCTGGATTTGTCCAAAATTGAATTGGGCAATACCGTGCCGAATAAAACCGAGTTTGATGCCTATGAGCTGGCGGAAGCAGTGGTGGAAAAAACACAGGTCATGTGGCAGGAAAAGCAGCTGCATGTAGACGTTTCCGGCGTTGGCAATGAAATGCTGTATGCGGATTATGATATGCTGGAACGCGCTGTGATGAATTACATGACAAATGCCATCGACCATACGCCGGCAGGCGGACATATCCGAATTCAGACAGCCGAAGATGCCAAGCATATTGTGCTGACGGTGGAAAATGAAGGCAGTCAGCTGGCACAGGAAGAAATGGATAAAATTTGGGATAAGTTCTATAAGCTGGATAAATCGCGCACGCGCGTCAGCGGCGGCGGCTCCGGCATTGGGCTTTCCATTGTTCGTGCGATTATGCACGCGCACAACGGCGGGTGCGGTGTACGCAATGTGGAGCAGGGCGTTGCGTTTTATCTGACACTGCCAAAGCATCCATAACGAATCAAACCGAAAATCTGTGGAATATCTGCACAGATTTTCGGTTTTTTGCAAAAAATCGGCAGTTTGCCACTTGGTAGACATATCCGGGTGTGTTATACTGGAAATAACACAAACATGATTGACGAAAGAAAAAGGAGTATTGTTGGAAATGGAATTCCGCGATTTGGGCATTGATGAAGAGCTTCTGCACGCGCTCAGCGATGCCGGTTATACCGTACCGACCCCAATACAGGAGCAGGCGATTCCGGCGGCTGTTGCGGGCAAGGATGTACTCGGACTGGCGCAGACCGGTACAGGCAAGACCTGTGCGTTTGCGATTCCGATTTTACAAAAGTTAAAAAATGAAGAACGGCTGCCGGGATTTCCGCCGATCCGTTCGCTGATTCTCACGCCGACCCGTGAGCTGGCGATTCAGATCTATGACAGCCTTGTTTCTTATGCGAAATATACAGATATTCGCTGTGCGCTGGTATATGGCGGCGTTTCACAGTACAACCAGACCGAAGCACTGAGCGCCGGTGTCGATGTCCTCGTGGCAACGCCGGGCAGACTCAACGATTTGTGCGGTCAGGGATACATTGATCTGGAGGACATTGAACTGTTTGTGCTCGATGAGGCGGATCGCATGCTGGACATGGGATTTGTCGATGATGTGGAACGCATTATCCGCCGTATGGGCGAGCACGATGACATGCAGACGCTGCTGTTTTCCGCAACCATGCCGAAATCCGTGCAGTCGCTGGTCAAGCGCCTGCTCAAAGATGACTTCACGCGCGTAGAAGTCAATCCGGTCTCCACAACCGTGGAAAAAATTGATCAGTCGGTGTATTTTGTAGATCGGGAAAATAAGAAAAAGCTGCTGCTGTACACGCTGCGTGATCCGGAGCTGCACCGCGCGCTGGTATTTGTGCGCACCAAGTCGGGCTGCGATAGAGTGGCGCATGATTTGAACCGCGCCCATGTCGGCGCAGGTGCGATTCACGGCGATAAATCGCAGATTGACAGACAAAACGCACTCAACCGCTTTAAGGAAGGTAAGATTCGCGTGCTCGTTGCAACGGATATTGCGGCGCGCGGATTGGATATCAGCGATCTGTCGCATGTCATCAACTATGACGTGCCGACGGAACCGGAAAATTATGTGCACCGTATCGGCAGAACCGGCAGAGCAGGTCATGGCGGCATTGCCATCACGTTCTGCCAGGCAGATGAGGTTCCGTATCTGCGCCGAATTGAAAAGACCATTGACCGAGAGGTTCCGGTGCGTGAGGACAACCCGTATCCGATGCAGGAAAAACCGCACGAGGGCCGCGGGACAGGAAGATCCCGTTCGCGCCGCGGCAATCGCGGCAGACGCAGCCTGAACAATCAGAAAAAGGCCGCAGATACCAGTGCAGAGCAAAATACCGTGGAAAAATCGACGGAAGAAAAGGAAAATACTTCGCGCCGTCCGCGCCGCAGACGCAGACGCCCGAGCGGAGAGAACCGCCAGAATCCGGCGAATAACAATGGATAAGAATGTATGCCTTCCTCTTTGAGGAAGGTGGCGCGGCGCAAGCCGTGACGGAAGGAGCAGCACACGGGCAGGTCTGCGCAAGAGATAGCTTGATTTATCAGGATTGCAGTTCGCACCAGCTTCTTGGCTCTCCCTTCGGGGGAGCTGGCATTTGCGAAGCAAATGACTGAGAGGGCAAGACGCCGACAAATTCGTGTCAGGGTAAACCTTCAAGAACATGCTAGCTGGTATTAGCCCTCTCTGTCACTGCGCGACATCTCTCCCAGAGGGAGAGACAAGTTTGGACTGTGCGTAAAACAAAGCCATGCTCTAAAAAGAAAACACAAACCCCGTAGTTTCGAAACTACGGGGTTTTGCATACAACCACCAATCCCCGCCGAGAAGGCGGGGAAAGGAGAAAGAAAATAAAATTTTCGTTGGTATTGATGTTAAACCTGAACCCAAACAGCACCCTTGTCTGCGGACTCTGCGCAGGCGTTGATCCACTTGATGCCGTCAATGCCGTGATCCAGATCCGGATAAATCACATTCTTTACGGTTTCTTCATCGCCGCGATCCTTTGCGTCCATGACGATTGCGAAACGCTTGTACAGGTTGGACCAAGAGTCGATCAGGCCGGTGTAGTGCAGCGCACCGATGCGCTCATCTTCCTGTGCCGAAGCATCCAGATAATCCAGACCGCGGTACAGCAGCTGCTCCGGCTGACCCTGAATCTGATACTTTACAACATCCGGACGAGCATCGTTCCACTCCAGAGATGCCTTGGAACCTACGATGCGGATGTGCTGAGAGGACATGTCGCCGGCGTTGACGCAGGAGCACCACATGCGGCCAACAGCACCGTCTTCATAATGCATCAGAACATATGCGTTGTCCTCCAGCGGATAGCGGGAGCCGACAAATGCCTGACGGTCGCACAGAACTTCCTTCAGCTTCTGATCCGGGCAGATGAGCTGAGACATATAGTACGTATGGGTGGACAGATCGCCCAGAACGAATGCCTTGCCTACCTTGGCCGGATTTACGCGCCACTTCTGACCCTCAGACTTTACGTCGCCTTCCGGATCGCAGCCGAAGCCGTGTGCATAGCGCAGCTCGATCATGTTGATCTTGCCCAGCTTGCCGGAGGTTACCATCGCGCGCATCTGCTTGAGCATATCGAAACCGGAGAAGCCGTAGGTTACAGCAACAATCTTGCCCTTTTCCTCTGCCAGCTTCTTGATTTCTTCGCCCTGCTCAGCCTCAAAGAACAGCGGCTTCTCACAGATAACGTGCAGGCCAGCTTCCAGAGCTGCCTTGGTTACTTCGTAATGCAGGAAATTCGGGGTTGCAACGTCAACGACTTCGATGCCGTCCTCACGCTTTGCTTCTTCCTCGAACATCGTCTTGTAATCCGGATAGCAGCGATCTGCATCCATGCCGAGGCTTACACCGAACTCTCTGCAGCGCTCTGCGTCTACATCAAATGCAGCAGCAGTGAGCAGGAACGAGGTGTTGTCGCGCATCGCGCCCAGACGATGCTTATAGCCTACCTGAGAGGTCTTGCCTCCGCCTACGATACCCCAACGGAACGGCTCTCTCTTAATCAGCTTTTCACCTAAATACATAACCAATACTTCCTTTCTCGTGTTCTCAAAACATCATTCGACTTGTGAATTTCTTATTCCATACCATTTGTCTTTGTGGTTGCGAAAGACGAAAATTTCATTTGTTTTTTGTTGTTTTCGTTTTCGTTGTCTGTATTATACGGCAGGATTGACAAAACGTAAATATTGGATATAATGAAAAACATCATCAATTTTGCGGAAAAGAGGAATGCGTATGTATGAACTGGGAGCGGGCATTCTGCCCAACTCGATCTGTGTGCCGCTGACGGCAACGGCACGTGCACAGGCGCTGTATTTTTATCCTGTGCTGTGCGGACATTATTACTGCGACAGCCAGTATCAGGTCAGCAGACCGTGCTATGAGAATCCGCTGCTGCTGTTTGTGCGCAGCGGCAGCATGGCGCTGGAATATGACGGGGAAACCTATCATGCGGAGAAGGGAGACATTTTGCTGCTCGACTGCGACCGGCCGCACACCTATCGCACAGAGAGCGGCGCAGAATTTTTATATCTGCATTTTGACGGCAGCAATGCCCATGATTTGGTGCGCGCCATTGCGGCGGAAAGTCCGGTTGTGCAGCGGGAAGAAAATATGCTGATTGGACAGCGACTATATGATATGGTGCAGGACTATCAAAAAGTGGGTCTTGGCAGCGAGGCGGAGGACTCCATGCGCATTTATCAGCTGCTCACATGGCTTGCTCTTCCGCCGCGAAAGCTGTCGCGGCGCGACAATCCCATCAACCAGACGGTGGAATATATCCGCGAGCATGTGGGAGACGCCATCACACTGCGTGAGCTGGCGGATATGGCTCATTTAAGTGCCTGCCATTATTCGCATGAATTCAAGCGGCAGACCGGCTTTTCTCCGATGGAATACGTCATCAATACGCGGCTGGAAAAGGCAAAAATGCTGCTGCTGCAAACAACCATGTCCGTGATAGATATTGCGTATGAAGTCGGATATGAAAGCGGCGGCAGCCTGAGCAACTTATTTATTAAAAAGGTCGGCTGTTCGCCGCGCGAATATCGGCGGACAAACGGCATTTTTTGATTCATCACACGATGTACACACAAAATTTACTGTTTTGCAATTGTTTGTCTTTGGTATCGGTGGTATAATGGTCAAGTGAAACTATCGCGCCAAGTGGGGGAAGCCGCTGCTTTCCTGTGGCGGCGGGATGAAAAATGAAGAACAGGAGAATCAAACATGAAGCGATTACTTTCCATGCTCATGGCTGGTATCCTCTGTGTCGGCATGCTGGCGACAATGACCGGCTGCGGCACGAAGGATAATACACCGGTTGTGGCAACCATTGACGGAGAGGATGTACATTCCAGCGAGCTGGCAGCGTACATTGTCTATAATCTGATGTACTATGAAAACTCCTTTGGCATGGATATTAAGTCCATGGCAAGCGATGAAATCTTTGGCAGCATCAAGGAAGGCTGCCTGAATCAGGCAAAGCAGTATCGTGCCATCAAAAAGCTGGCAGAAAACGAGGGTGTGAGCCTGAGCAAGGATTCCAAGAAAGAGCTCAAGGAAAATCTGGACAGCAACAGACAGCAGCTCGGCTCGCAGACCGGTACGTTTACCCGTTGGCTCAAGTACAAGGTCAAGGGCGATGAAGATCCGTTTGTGACCTATCTCAACAGCTATGGCTACACCGAAAAGCTGTACGAGAGCAACAACGAGACCATGCAGCTGATGTATGACATCATTGATAAGTATTACGATCAGGGCGATATCACCAAGCAGTTCCAGAACACCTATCTGCACGCAAAATCCATTCTGATTAAGGATGTAGATGACAACGGCAACGAGCTGACCGGCGATGCACTGACCGCAGCCCAGAACAAGGCACAGTCTATTCTGGATCAGGTCAAGGCAGATCCGAGCAAGTTTGACGATCTGTGGAAGGAAAACAATGCGGACACGGCACAGCCCAAGAACGGATACTACTTCACCGAGGGCGACATGGTAGACGAGTACTATCAGGCAGTTGCTAAGATGGAAGAAGGCGCCATCAACGATCAGCTGGTATATTACAAGGGCTATGGCTGGTTCATCATTGAAAAGCTGAAGCTGGAGGATTCCGCACTGACCGATACCTCTGCGTATCTGAAAAACTCCGGCAATGGCGATGAGAGCACCATCAAGTCTGCAATTGGTCAGCAGATGGTTCAGGACAAGCTGGACGGCATCATCGAGGATATGAAGGTGGAGACCACTGACGAGTACGATAAGATTACTGCGTACAACGTCAATACCTATCTCCCGTTCAATGCCGATGCATTCGTATCCAACGGCTCTGGTTCTGCCGGCTCCGCTGTTGGTTCCGCCGGCTAATCATAGCATGGCATAACCGAAAATGCTTGAGGGAGCACCCGTTCGGGGTGCTCCTTTTTGTGTACAGTGTAGAAATTTGCAAAGATTTTGTGAAAAACACGGGGATTCCTTGCAATCGTCACAAGAAAGTGTTATCTTTTTGAAAAAGAACCCGTGATAAATGAGAAAGGGGATTGCTGTGAATCTCATTATCCATATGAACACATTGGTCATCACGATCATTTCCATTCTGTATATATATCAGATGGGATATATCGGCGTGGTGTTTATCGGAGAGTACATCCGCAAGCGCCGCAGAAAGAACCACGCGGAGCCGCTTGTCAAAACCAATCGGTATGCGGCGATTATTTCCGCGCGAAATGAGTCCGGTGTGATTGGTCAGCTGCTGGATACCATTCGGGCGCAGACGTATCCGGCTGAATTTTTGGATGCGATTGTTATTGCGGATAACTGCACGGACGATACCGCGCAGGTGGCGCGCGACCATGGCGCCATTGTCTATGAACGCTTTAACAAAGAGCAAGTCGGCAAGGGCTATGCGCTGGATTATCTGTTTGATAAGCTGAAAAAGGGCGTCGGCGATGACTACTATGATGCATATGTCATCATTGATGCGGATAATCTGCTGGATGAGCACTTTTTTGAGGCGGTCAACAAGACGTTCTGTCAGGGTTACCGCATTATGACGACCTATCGAAATTCCAAAAACTTTGCAACCAACTGGATCTCTGCGGGATATTCGCTGTGGTTCATGCGAGAGGCAAAATTTTTGAACAATGCCCGCATGATGCTGGGTACCAGCTGTGCGGTGTCGGGCACCGGCTTTGTCGTGGCAAGTGCGGTCATTCGCGAGCGCGGCGGCTGGCCGTATCACCTGCTGACGGAGGACATTGAATTTACCGTAGATACCGTTATTCACGGCGAAATGATCGGCTATTGCGGCGATGCGATGCTGTATGATGAGCAGCCGACGACATTTAGCCAGTCTTGGACCCAGCGTATGCGCTGGGCAAAGGGCTTTTATCAGATTGTTGCCAATTACGGCGGCAAGCTGAGCCGCGGCATTGTCACCAAGCACCACATCAAAAAACTCGCCAGCTATGACCTGACGATGACGGTTATGCCGGGTATGCTGATTACCATGGGCATTCTCGCACTGGACATTGCCATGCTGCTGATGGGTGTTTTCGGTTCGCTGTACATGCCGCACATGATTCAGACCATGCTCAGCTCGCTGGGCTTTTGGCTGCTCGGATACTATGGTTCCCTGTTCCTGATGGGTCTCGTGACCATGATCACGGAGCGAAAGAAAATTCGCAACTGTCCGACATGGAAGCGTGTGCTGTATACATTTACCTTCCCGCTGTTTCAGCTGACGTATCTGCCCATTGCTGTTGCGGCGCTGTTCCGCAAGGTAGAGTGGAAGCCGATCAAGCATGAAGTTTCTAAAACCTTGGATGAAATTCGATAACAAAACAAAAGTCTCCCGTGCGGGAGACTTTTGCTGTTTCATGGGGCTTATACATTGCCTTGCAGCGCTGTGCGGTACGCCTGCAGACCCTCGGCGGACAGTTTAATCAGCGCGAGAACCGGAGCGAGATCGGCAATTTCCTGCCGCGTCGCTGCATCGGATAAAATATCTGCATACGTTTGCTTGGCAAGAAAGGCTTCAGATGGCGTCTTGGCGCTTTTTCTGCTGCACAGCCAGCCGAACTGTTTGCCGAGGCCGTGCACACCGTCCGTGTAGTGCAGACCGAGCGCAGCGGATGCCAGTTCATCCTTTAATGTCTCGGCGGTGTCTGCGGACAGCGCGAGAATCATAAACGGGAACTGGGTTCCGGAAGCATGCTCGGCGGTCTGCATTTGCTCTACGGTTGTTTGCAGCTGTGCAATGGTGTCCAGCTGCTGTTGGAGCGAAGCAGCGAGCTTGACAGCCGTGATGGAGCCGTCCGGAATCGAACCCAAGGCGAGCGCGGACAGCTGCTGCTGTACCTGTTCGATGGCACTTTGGACATTGGAAGCGGAGACACCGGCGGTGTTGGCAAAACCGATATTTTCCGCGCCGCTTGTACCGGAAAGCGTCTGTACCAGCGCATTGTGTGCGTGCATGAGCTGAATCGGATTGGCATCGAAATACGCTTTGAGATCTTCCGCGGAAAGCGGCGGCCGATCCGCAAGCGCAGTGATGGGATGCTCGAGAGATGCGATATGGCAAGCTGCAATCGTTGCATCTGGCATACAATCCCTCCTTTCAAAATAAAAAAAGAATCTGTGAACTGCCTATCTTGTATAATAGGCGCACAGATTCTTTTTGTCTATTTGGTTTTACACAGATATTTGCACAGTCAGCCTCTGCACAGCAGGCAGCCGGACAGCGGGGCAAGGCGTACCTGTCCGTGGATGCTGTCCGAATTGATGACGCCGGAGCCGGAATACGAGGTGTTATCCGTATTGACAAGCTCCCGCCACTCGCCGGACAGACCCGGAATAGAGACCGTGACAGGCTGCAGACCAAAGTTCATCACGCATGCAATCGCCTGCTGCTCGTCTGCCGAGCGGCGGACAAAGGCGAATACGGTAGCCGGTGCGCTCGGCGTATCCAGCCAGCGGAAGGCGCGCGGATCATATTCCGTATCATACAGCGCGCGGTATTCCAAGCCGATTTTGTGCAGATGCCGGCAGTACCGATTGAAGGAATCGTGCATAGGGTACTCCATCAAATTCCAGCCCAGTTGTTTGTTTTCATCCCACTCGCGGAACTCTGCGATTTCATTTCCCATGAAATTGAGCACTTTTCCCGGATGCGCACACATATACAGGTATAACAGGCGGGCTTGGCTGAACTTTTGCTCGTAATTGCCCCACATCTTGTCGATGATGGTGTGTTTGCCGTGAACCACTTCATCGTGAGACAGCGGCAAAATAAAAATATCGTTGTAAAAATACGCCATAGAGAACATGAGGGTGTGGCGCGAATAATTGCGGTCGTTGGGATGCATGGACAGATACTGTAGGGTGTCGTTCATCCAGCCGAGATCCCATTTGTAGTCAAAGCCGAGACCGCCGTATTGCGGCGGCGCCGTGACCTTGATGTAATTGGAAGAATCCTCCGCCATGAGCATGACGTTTGGATAGGTTTGCTGCAAATAAAAGTTCGTATTTTTGAGGAACCAGATACCAGGGTCGTTGAGCGGTGCATTGGGGTCTCCGTTTTTGAAAATGAGCTGAGAGACGGCATCAAAGCGCAGACCGTCAATGTGATAATAGTTAATCCAAAAATCCAGAGAGGACTTCATGAAGGACAGGACGTGCGGTTTGGTGTAGTCAAACAGAACGGTGCCCCACTCGGTATAGCGCAGATTTTCATACTGTGATTCATAGACGAATCCGCCGTCAAACTGATGCAGGCCAAAGAAATCCGTCACAAAATGCAGCGGTACGACATCGAGAATGACGCCAATGTGCGCCTGATGGCAGCGGTCAATCAGCTCCATCAGACCGTAGGGATCGCCGTAGCGCGAAGTTGCGGAAAAATAACCGGTTGCCTGATAGCCCCAAGAGCCGTCAAAAGGGTATTCGGTCAGCGGCATCAGCTCAATGTGAGAGAAGCCCTGCTCCTTGACATAGGGAATGAGCTGGTCGGCAAGCTCCCGATAGGTGAGCATTCTGCCGTTTTCCTGTTCCTCCGGCGTAGCATTCGCGGGGATGTGCTCGGTATCCCGCCGCCAAGAACCGGCGTGCAGCTCATAAATGCTCATGGGACGCGTATAGTTCTTGTTGCGCTGTGCCATCCAATTCTCGTCGTTCCAGTGATAGTGGTCGACGTCAAAAACAGCGGATGCATTGCCAGGCCGCAGTTCGGAATGAAAAGCGAATGGGTCGGCGCGGTCAATCACGCGGCCTTCCTGCGTGGTTGTACGGTATTTATACAGTGCTCCCTGCGGAATGTCTTTGCAGAAAATGGTCCAGATTCCATGGGTCTGGTGCTCCATGTTCCAACCGTTCCAGTCGTTAAAATCGCCGACCAGCTGCATGTTGACGGCGTTCGGCGCATAGACACGGAACTCGATGCCGTCCTGACCGTATTTGTGGACAGGGTGCGAGCCGAAAACCTGATATGCCTTGGCGCTCTGTCCGGTTAAAAACTCCCGAATCTGCTGTTCGATGTTCATGGTTGCCCTCCCTGTTATGATACAATGAAAGATATATTTATTATAACATTGCTCGATGCAGTGCGCAACAGAAAGCGGGATATAGAACACAAGATGAGGATTTGTCGATTGAGCCGTAGGTGGGAACAGATTGTAAATTTATTCGGGATTCCGGCAAAAATTCTGTGACAAATACAGGGTTGTGCGGTATAATAAAGCTGAATAAATATCTGATGCGGGGAACGCAGGGAGATGATAACGACATGAAAAAAATGACGAAATTGCTTTGCGCTCTGCTGTGCGGCGTGCTGGTCTGCGGCGCAGTCGCGGTGGCCGTGCCGAAGGATAATAATGCGGCGATTGCCGCTCCGGTGCGAACGCAGATTGTGCTGGAACCGGAGAATCCGAAAACAGTAACATTGAAGATTGGTGAGCAAATCAAGCTGTCTGTTGGCTCTGCCAATATCGGAAAAAAATCGGAAAATCAGGCGGCAGGCTCCGGTGAAAGTGCCGACAAAGACACCAACTGGGGCATCTGGGATGGTGACAGTGATGCCGTAACCGTTGAGAAAGAGTCCGGCGTGGTTACAGCTGAGAAAACGGGCACGGCGACGGTCGGAAAAATTCTGGGTGACGGCAGAGAAGTCTCCTGTACGATTACGGTTTCTGGCTATGCAGTCAAGCAGATAACCATTGAGGGCGCACAGGAAATGCGCATCGGAGAGACGCAGAATCTGAAGCTGTCTATCAAGCCGACAGAAGCGCAGGATGATGCGAAAGTTACATGGAAATCGGATAGGCCGGAGATTTTGTCTGTTGATGAAACAGGCAAGGTGACGGCGCAGCAGTCCGGCTCTGCGACGATCACGGCAACGGCGGATTCTATGCAGGGCAAGCTGACGATTTCGGTACAGCCGGGACTGACAGGCATCTTATTGAAGCCTCAGAAAATGGAGCTGCACGTGGGAGAAAGTGCCGGCATTGAAGCGGATCCGGTTCCGGCAGATGCAGATTTAGAAGGTTTGACTTGGAACAGTTCAGATGAAAGCGTCGCATATTACAAGGACGGTACAATTTATGCAGCCGGTGCGGGAACTGCAAAAATTACGGCATCGGTTGGTTCGGTATCTGCGACGTGCGATGTGCGCGTTGTCATAGATGGCGGCATAACGATTACTCCCAATCGGGTTTCTTTGGAAACGGGAAATAGCAAGCAACTGACAGCAAACGCTACAGGAGACTTGAAAGGTCAGAAAATCACATGGCGTTCGTCCAACCCCGCGGTTGCATCCGTCGATGCAGCCGGTAAGGTGCGTGCGAACAAAGAGGGCTCCGCTGAAATTACCGCGGAAGCGCTGGGTGTAAAGGCGGCGTGTCAGGTAACCGTTACGGGAAGCAAGAAACAGCCGGATAACAACAAACCAACCAACAATAAGCCGAATAACAATATTACTGGAACGAAAAGACCGATAACCGGCATCGGCAGCACGTTCTTGTATATGCCGAGACAAAATACTGGCAGCACGTTTTTGTATATGCCGGGCAGCACGGTGACGATATCAGAGTTCGCGTATACGATGCCGAAGAATGTTCCGGACGCCGTCTATCTTACCATAGACAGCAAGCTGGATGACGTGACAAGCTCGATTGCGGATACGCTGTCCGCAAATGCAATGCAGGCGACATTCTTTGTGTCGATAGATAATCTGTATGGCGCGGATGATACCCTTCGCCATTTGACGGGAAACGGAAACAGCGTCGGTTTGCTGCTGACACCGGAACAGGCAAACAGTGGAAACGCGGTTGCACTGCTGGATCAGGCAAATGAGCAGTTGTCCGTGATTACCGGCATGCCGACTCGTTTGGTGCGCATTTCCGGCGGAAGCTCCGGAAAGCTCAATCGTGACGCGCTCCATGCGCTTCTCAACGCAGGCTATCGCGTCTGGGATTGGAACGCCAGCGCAAATGAGTCGAGTCAGGCGGCGGATGCCAGCTATCGAGCGGTTTCGAAAGCAATTGACACGACAGGAACGGTCGCTGTACGCTTTGATGGCAGCGTGGCAACAGATACCGTATTCCGGCAGCTGCTGCCGTATATGAAGTACTGCGGCATCCAAGCAAAAGCCATTCAGGCGAGTGACAACGCCGTTTGCAACACAGCGGCGGGATAAACAGATAAAGAAACACGGAAAGGAATCAGAATCATGGAAACCGGAAAACTGCTGACAGATCGCGTGGCGGATGAGATCGTCCGTAGCATTATCGGACAGAAGCTCAAGCCAGGCGATAAGCTGCCGAATGAATTTGAATTGGCAAAAACGCTCGGCGTTGGACGCAGTACCCTGCGTGAAGCAATCAAAACATTGGTCAGCCGCAGTGTGGTAGAAATCCGCCGTGGCTCTGGTACCTTTGTATCTGCACGCAGCGGTGTCAGCGAAGATCCGCTCGGTCTGGAATTTTTGACGGACAAAGTACAGGTGGCAACCGATTTGCTCGAGCTGCGCTTTTTGGTGGAGCCGCGACTGGCATCTCTGGCAGCAAGCAGATGCACACCGGAAGAATTGGACGATTTGATGCATCTGTGCGATGCTTGCGAAAAGAAAATGCTGGCGGGAGATGATTTCTCCAAAGAAAATACTGCTTATCATGCCGCCATTGCCCGCACATCGGGCAATGTTGTGGTACCGAATTTGGCGGTTATTTTGTGCGGGCCACCGTCCATGCTGGCCGGTACGCCGTCACAGAAGGCGCTGGAGGAGCTGGCGCGCACCAATAGAGAAATTCTCACAGCAATCGGTGCACACGACGAGATGGCGGCGTATGACGCGATGCTGCTGCATTTGGCGCAGTGCCGCCGCAGCATTGCACAGCAATCTTTGCAATGATTTAGATAGGGATGAATAGACATGTTAACCGTAAAACGCATGAAACAAGCTGACCGCGCCTATGTCATGCCGCGCGTCAAAAGCTTTTATCAATCGGATGCCGTGACGCATGCTGTGCCGGAAAAGATTCTGCAGCGCAGTTTTGAGCAGGCAGTATCCGACAATCCGCTGATAGAGGGCTGTATGCTGTATCAGGATGACAAACACGCTGGATATGCGTACCTGACTCATATGTATGCGACAGAGGCAGGCTCCTGCGTCATGATTGAAGAATTGTTCATTGAACCGGAACTGCGCGGTCAGGGGCTGGGACACGCCTTTTTTGATTGGCTGTTTTCGGCATATCCGGATGCAGCACGGTTTCGACTGGAGGTCACACCGGAAAACAGCCGCGCAGCTGCGTTGTATAAAAGAATGGGCTTTGAACCGCTGACATATTGCCAGATGATACGGGAATAAGCCAAAGTCGTCAAAAGGAGGACATTCATCATGGAACTGAAACAAATTGAACAGGAGACACAAAAAGCTGTCAATGAAGTATTGGCACAGGCGAAACTCAAGATGGGTGACCTGTTTGTTATTGGATGTTCGACGAGTGAAGTAGGCGGTCAGAAGATCGGCTCTGCCTCGTCCATGGATATTGCCGGTGCGATTTATCGTGGTGCATATGCCGCACTGGAACCGCATGGCATTTATTTGGCTGCCCAGTGCTGTGAGCACCTGAACCGCGCGATTATTATGGAGCGGCAGGCGGCAGAAGCATATGGTTATGAAATGGTCAATGTATTGCCGCAGCCGAAAGCAGGCGGCTCGTTTGCCACGACCTGTTGGGAGAATTTTGATGAACCGGTCGCTGTCGAGCACATTCGCGCTCATGCGGGATTGGATATTGGCGGCACACTGATCGGTATGCATCTGCGAGAAGTTGCTGTGCCGGTGCGCATCGAGCAAAAGACCATCGGCGATGCCAATATTCTGAGCGCGAGAACGCGGCTGAAGTTTATTGGCGGCGTGCGCGCAAAGTATCAGCAGGACAAATTATGAGTGAGAGAGAAAAGAGCCGCAAGGCTCTTTTCTTTTTGTGTTGGTATAAGATGGAAAAAGACACCGGATTCCACTAGAAATTTGAAAAAATACGCGTAAAAATCCGATATATCACAATGTTACACATATTACGGCGATAATACCGTTGATTCACTATTCAAATCGACAAAACACGAAAAATACGGGAAATATGTGTTGACTTTGTGTCGAAAAAGGTGTATTCTATTCAGGCACTCAACGAGAGGGCATCACAAATCAGTCAGAGGAATGAAAAAAGTACTGATCGG
>JABLTO010110391.1_pt1 | contig 18299 bp, 14 predicted proteins | sample 7160091 | NCBI WGS metagenome assembly JABLTO01 (sample SAMN14651225, study PRJNA627086) | human gut metagenome | isolation source: feces | host: Homo sapiens
GCTGACGAGAACTTTGGTCTCGGAGGGGAGCGAGGCGAGGAATTTCACGGCCAATCCCCCGGTGCAGAAAGTCGAAAAGACCATCCGCATAGCCAAGGAAACGTGGCAGGTGTATCTCGCCATGTTCTTCTCGGTGTTCACCTTCATCTTCTTCGGAGCTACCACTATCTGGCAGGAGTCGCGCATCGAACGAGCCCGTATCTCTGACATCAAGTATCACTACATACTGATGAACGGCGGCGTCAACTCTGAAGGACTTGACAGCATCCAAAGCTGGTTCCGCGACCCTGAGCGCGTCAAGCAAATCGAATCGGAGGTGAAAGCATACGAAGACCGTGTGCAGGAAACCGCCCGAGCCCTCGACCAGAAGCAACGCCTCGAAGAAAAAATCAACAAACTCAATTCCCAAAACACCAACAAAAATTCCAGAAAATGAGAAAAGCCAACAACCTCAACCAACTCCTCTCCCGTGTGAAACCCATCTTCGGCCACAAGGCTACACCGGTAACTACCGTGACTCCCAACGCAGATCCACCCACCGACCTTTCAGTCGTAAGCAACCCTCGCCTCAGCGCAGCCTTCGCCGACATCGAGAAATATCTCGCTGAAAACTACGGCACTCCGACAGCCAAACTCTGCTATCAGGACTACGCCAACGGCGCAAGCTTCTTCTCGAAGGACGCGGTATTCGCCCCCTCGCTTGTCATCCTTTCAGACTCTGACGGCCTCTACAATCTCCCAGACAACGTGATGATGCTGGTCTCCATCACCTCGACTAAAGATGAGAACTGGCTCATTGAAGAACTGAGTAAGTTCATCCTGTTCCTCAAAGAACTCGGCACAGCTCACCGTATCCAGCACTTCGCAATCGCCTTCTCCAAGGACAAGATTGACCATCCCGCGACGGTCCAGTCCGCCGATGTAACCTGCATCCGCCTCTACTAATCCCTAACTCCCCGATGCCCCGACAAGCCTCACCCCTCTTGTCGGGGCGTTTTTCTCTATGTTTCTCAGCATATCCTATGGCTATGTCAGGGATTTTAGTTAACTTTGCATGACATTACAAGAAGTTGTAACATAATGAAGACTGAAGATAAACCTATACCGGTAAATAGGATTAAGGCTGTCTTGGCAGAGAAACAGATGTCTGCTAAGGAACTTTGTAATGCTGTTGGCAAGAATGAAACTACTGTTTCACGCTGGTGTAACAACAAGATTCAGCCCTCTGTCAGTCAGCTTCAGGAAATAGCTCGCATTTTAGATGTAGATGTGAGAGACTTATTATGCCCGACAAAGTAGTATTAGTATGTATAAAATAACATGGGATACAGAAACTGGAGGCGTCCTCCTTAGTTCCACGGTTTCGAAAGAGACTTTGGGCGTTTCTCCGCGTCCTGTGTTCTACGAGGAACTTGACTTACTCAGATTAGATGCTGAGGGGTGGACATATCCACGTTGCAACGAGCCTATAATGTGGGCCGTCAATAAGCAATATTGGTATCGTGGTCAGATGCTTTTTGAAGCCAAAGGTGCCAATATTTATGAGTCGGCTACCTTGTTTCTTGCTCCTAATGTTGAACCAATGCTTTTAGAGCCTGTAGATATCGAGGAGATGCTTAAACGTAACGCCGACCCAATGTTCTTGATTGAGAGTGAGGCTATTGCTTTCATCCGCGACACCTATGTTGCCTACGCAGATGTCAACAAGGCTCACGACGCAATTAAGGCCAATCAATGCGTTGACTTTGAGGCATTAGCTGCCATGGTCGAGAAGAAAACCAAGCAGAAAATGGCTGTCGTCAAGGAAGATTGCGACAGCTTTGATGTCGTACCTCTCGATGTGGCCAAGAAGGAGGGCAAGCGAGCGCTTCTATCCACACGCATAGACCGCTTCATCGTCTCTTTTTCAGGGGGCAAAGACTCGCAAGTTGTCCTCGACCTCGTTACCAGAGCGATACCGCCCTCCGAGTATGAAGTCATCTACTCCGACACTGGATATGAACTGCCACCGTCTCTGGATCTCTACGAAGATATCAAGCGCTATTACGGCGAGCGATTTCCTGCATTAAAGTTTTCTACGACTCGTAATCATGAGTCGGTGCTTAACTATTGGGATAAAATCGGGACGCCATCTGACACTCATCGCTGGTGCTGTTCCGTCATGAAGACTGCGCCACTTTACCGTTCCCTCAAAGTAGATGGCAACAAACAAGCGCGAGTCCTTGCATTTGAGGGCGTACGCATGGAAGAATCGGTACGAAGAAGTAGTTATAACAGAATTGGGAAAGGAGTAAAGCATTCATTTGTAATAAATGCTCGACCAATATTTGACTGGAATACTACCGAAGTATTCATGTATTTGCTTTTGCATGAGTTGCCAGTAAATGACGCATATCGAGTAGGCAAGCCTCGTGTAGGTTGCATTTTTTGTCCCTTTGGCTCTCCATGGGATGATATGATTGTAAACAGAATCTATCCTAATGCGCTCAAACCGTTCTTATCCAAAATTGAATCTATTGTTCAAGAACGGAAAATCCCCAATGCCACGGAATACATAGCAGAGCGCTACTGGAAACTTCGGTCAAGTGGAACTAATGTAGGGAATAGAACATTAGTCCAGATAAAGTCATCAGTGAATGAGTTTATCTGCGTCACTACCAATGGTAAAAAGGATATTCTTGTGTGGCTTCCTACAGTAGGCGATATTAAAATTAAACAATCTGAGACCAGCGCAGAAGGATACTTTACCTTTGCAAAGCAAGCGTATAAATTCCAAATTGAGCGCCAAGGGAATAAAACGACATTCAAGGTTCAAGATGGGAATAATATAAAATTGCGCTATATGCTTCGCAGGATTGCTCATAAAGCGGCTTATTGCATTAACTGTGAAGCTTGCGAAATTGAGTGCCCAACGGGAGCTCTTTCAGTTTATCCTACAATCAACATTGATACAACAAAGTGTATTCACTGCCTTAAATGCGTGGATTTTCACCAACATGGCTGCATAGTAGCAGACTCCTTAGTAACTACAATGGGAAATCTTAATAGTAATTCAAAAATCTCTCCTTACGGAACATTTGGCATCCAAGAAACTTGGGTAGAGGAGTTCCTTCGCGACCCTGAAATTTTTTGGGAAGAAAATTCTCTTGGAGTCAAACAGGTCCCAAGTTTCAAAGCATGGCTAAGAGACGCAGAATTTATCGACACCAAAAATAAACTTACACCTCTTGGTGAATTTTGCAGTCAAAAATATACAGATTATCGCGATCTCGTATGGGAAATCATCTACATCAATCTTTGCTACAATAATGCACTAATGAACTGGTTCGAGAATGAGGTAGATGTTAATCAGAGTATTACTCGTGAGGAATTAGAATGTAAAATTCAAGAGTACTACAATGGTATATTCGCGAAAAGCTCAATCTCATATGCTCTTCAGGCGTTACTCCAGGTTTTCAAATACTCTCCGATTGGCTCCGACTTCCAAATATTTGAAGCTCAGGATAGTAAAAATAAGTCCTTCCAAAGGAATTCTTATGAGAATATCTCATTGGAGGGAATAGTATATTCGCTTTTCAAATACGGCGAAAAGAGAGATGTATCTATGTTCCGCTTGTCTGATCTATATAATTCTGATGAACAGCAGGGCATTTATAAGGAGTTTGGCATTCCCAAGAATGAACTCTCCAAAAGTTTGCGCGCTTTAACTGTATCATCCAACCGTGTTCTCACGGCAGAATTGAACATGGGGCTGGAGCATATAACTTTAGTAGAAAAGCTCTCGCCATTACAAGCATTAATAAAGATGACTGAATAAAGGTTGTACCCTTTTCAAAACCACAAAACGACGTTAGGATCTAAATGGCAGCAACAAAATACTCCGACATTATCAAAATTCGCGCTGGCAAGGGTGCTTACAGCATTCTTGAAGAAAAGAGCGAGGATTGGGTAACATTTATCCCTAACCAACAATTCAACGACGTTCTCAAAACTGTGATTAATGCCGTAAGAGGTGTGAACATAGACACACATAAATCGTTTTGGATTAACGGCACCTATGGGACAGGAAAGAGCCATGCCGCTTCTGTAATTTCGCATCTCTTGGGCGACCCCATTGAAAGCATTAAAGGTTGGGTCGATTATGAGTATAAAGATGGGAAGTATGATTTCTGGCGTAATGGGATCTATTCCATTCGCAAAACCAAACGCTTGCTGCCTGTAAGGTTAAATCAGCTCCACAACCTCACCCACGTATCAGAACTGGGTCCACTGCTCCAAACCAAAGTAGTTGAAGCACTCAACAATGAAGACATCGAACTGGAGGTAGATACAGATTATGATTGCCTAATCGCCCACATCACGAACAATGAGGTGATTTGGAATGATCTCATCAATCGTAACGACGACCTCGCTTCTACAGTAGCCGACCGAGCTATGCTTATCAAGAAGCTCGCAATAAAGGATGCTGGCACTCTGAGAATGTGCCGTAAAGCTTTGCGCGATGCCAACATAATGATAATGATAGACCAAACTGGAATTGAGAATTGGCTCGCCGATGTTCAGAAAAAAGTACGCGAGACCAATTCTGGTTTCACGGGTCTATTAATAATGTGGGATGAGTTTACAGATGTGATGAATGACACAGTCGGTATCTCTGTGCTTAAAGCTCTTCAGGGTATCGCCGAGAAGTTCGCCGACATCGAAAATGACACGTTTATATTCCTCATCTCACACCCCTCTGCTTTCGACCGTATCGGCCAGGAAGCCACTAAGCAAACCGACGGACGCTATCACCGCTTGAAATATAACATGGAGCCGGTATCGGCATTCACCATTATGTCGCGTAAGTTTGAGGTGATAGAGGATGTAACTCATAATGCTATTCGTGAAATGTTCTTCTCTCAGCATCCAGATCTCATTATGCGCTACACCGCGAAAAGTAACGATCCCGAAACTACGAGGAATGACCTGCTGAATTTGTTTCCACTTCACCCTGGGACTGCCAACCTCGCTACCTACTATGCAACAACCGTCGGCTCGTCAAGCCGTTCTGTTTTCGAGTTCCTCGGCGACAATCAGGCTATGCGTGATTTCTTTGAAGATGAAATCGCCTACGCCAACCACGATACTATTACGGCCGACTACCTTTGGGATCATGTATTGTCTGCTCTTCAAGAAGACGTGCTCAATTATGGCGTAGTGCTTGACCGCTACCACAGCTACCAACAACGCGCCGAACACGCTGGCGAAGCCACCAATGCAGTGTTCAAATCACTCCTGTTGTTGAATGCCTTTAATAATATAGCATCCAATAAGAACGAAAGCCCAGACCCGAATGTTGTGCCTTCGGAAGAAAACCTCCGCGCACTTTATGAGGGCACGAAATATGAACCTGCTCTCGATGAAGCACTACAATGGGTGAACGACGGGGTTATCCAACGCTCGCCTGACGGGCTTTTCTCCGTGCAGTTCGCCGCTTTGCCAAGTCATGAAGTCGAAGATTTGAAAGAAACCCTATCGAAAGGAGAGTACCAATATACATCGGCGGCTCTTAATCTCGGCTCTTCAGCGGAAGACGCAATCTGTAAGGCGACTAAGATGACTATTCGACAGGTGTCGTTTAACTTTTTCTCGGAAGAATCGAATGAGTCCATCTTGAAAACACACATTAAATCGAAGAAACGAGACACTAAGAAAAGCGACCTCTACCTTGCACTCCTCTTTGCCCGCGACAATACCGAACTAGCTCAGCTGCGTAACTATGTTGAGAAATGGAACTCTGAGATTGAACAGGATAAAGAGTTAAGCGACATCGTTTTCATAGTGTTCGACACAGTATTCGGCACGAATAACTATCGACGCTTCATCGAGTATATGGCCAGCTCCGGCGCTGCAAGCAAGCACAATTTCATGGACCAGGCAGAGAAGCACCGAAAGGATGCGATGGGAACTGTCAAGGTATGGGTTGAAGAAGCGCTGCGCGGTAACGTCACCATAATGTTTAATGGTAATGAAATACAAGCGTCGTCAAAACGTCTTGCCTCGACCCTTAATGAAGAAATAGCTCCGAAGATATTCACTGCTGGTCCAGACGCAGTGGATATTCTGCGCAAGAAATCGCCTACGACATTCTGGAAACCACAGGTCTCTAAGGAGATGATTCGCAGTTTCATCTTCGGCACTTCAAAGCAGGAAATTTTGAGTCTTAATGCTGTAATGCGCCCGGTTCAGTATCTGTTACAGGATGTTCTCGATGACAATCTCGAATGGAAGCCCGGAACCGAACAGCATCCTTTCAGGAGAGTGTTTGATTTCATCAACACTACAATCAAGAATTTTATCAGCCATGGTAAGACTTCGGAACTGTTTGATTTCACAACTCGTTTCGAAGCTCTAATACAGCCGCCGTTTGGTCTGTCCCCCAACTACGCGTCTGCTGCTGCGTTGGCTTATGCCTTCCGTCCGTGGGTTAACAAGATATACGATCAAGTTGGCAAACCTCGTTCGGCTGACAATCTTGCCGACGATGTAGCCTCGCTTATCGCATATTGGGATAAAGGTAAAACGTCCAAAGGTTCCAAGCTTAGTTTCAAATTTCAAACGCCCGAAGAAGGAAAACTGTGCAAGGAACTTATTGACCTTTTCAAGCTCAATAAGTTGCAAGGCTACAACGATATTTCCAGTCTGAAAGATGCAAAATACGCAATCACTGGTGTATTCATTGAACAAGCGGGATTTCCGCTGTGGTCTCTGAAATATCTTACAGAAGATTTTATTCAGCTCCCACCCAGACTTACTATGAACGACAAGATGAAACAACTCATTTCAAACCTTGTCGCCATTAGTGAAGATAAAGACCAGCGTAACGTACAACTTGTTACCTCTACACTCGCCCTCATAGGAGAGTTGCGCACTGACTTCAAGGACATCACCAAGAAACACGGTGCCTTCAAAAACGGTTTTGAAAACTTCCTGCTTAGTGACACCAACGTAAATCTTAAGCAGGAAGAACTTGATGAGGCAATAGAATTTATTCGCCAGAACTTACAAAGCACCGTAGGCTATTGGACCGAAGACGAAGTTACACGCCAGCTTCTTGTTTGGCGAGCCAAGCAAGTGCCCGCGCAGCCTGTGCCAACAGTGCCTCCAACTCCCGGTAGCAGCCCCGTACCACCTGTAACGCCGCCTACAGTTCCTAGCAATGACCTCATCAAGAAAAAAGTCAAAGCTCGTGAGCTAATCAACAATATTGACAGTGCCGCCGAACTACGAGCCATCCTCAATAGAGTAATTGACCTGAACTTTGCCGCAGTACTCGATACCATAAACGGAGAGAACTATGATTAGAGTATTCAACACGCTTGACAGTCTTTTCCAATTCATGGAAGAAGACCGCAACTGGGAAGGTGCACATTCTACAATTCGCAACCGTTTCCCGGTACGCTTTGTGTTGTTTGAAAATTTTGCGGATTTCAATGAGTTTGTAAACAGCTGCCCCGACTGGATATTCTCCTGCTCTATTACAGACCTTATCGAAAAAGGACAGGATGACCTCGTACCAACTTATACCGAACTTTCCAACAAGATACGAGAACAGATAAGACTGAAGCCCACGAGCAACTACATAGTTTATCCGTTCTCTGAACTCGCCCGCTTTTACAAAGCCGATGAGTTCAGTGCTTTGGTCAAGACAGTCAGCGCATATCAGCCTGATGCCAAAGCACAGAGCGATAAACTCCGCATCTATATCCCCATTGTTGGTATGCAGGGAAAAATGGGGTCTGTTATTGACAGCCCACAAACATTCGTATGGGAATATAAATCCTCATCCGAAGAAGACATGGGCATATATCGGCTGATTATAACGCCCGAAACCTACGGCGTCACTGGCTTAGATAAGGATTACTCTATCGTCAATGACTTCCGCCACTGGTTGGATTTATGGCGTTTGGGGAGCAGTGTGAAATCCAACATAATCTCCACATCGCGCAGTATTCGTCTAAAAGCCAAAAACGCTCAACCCGACAATGCCTTCAACTACGTTGAGTGCAATAATGCTTTCGAATTTTTGATCAACGGACTTCGGCTTGACTTCGGCTCGCTGAAGTTCCGAGAAGAGGAACTGCAATACTGGGAGCAGCTCGCGGATAAAATCGATGTTGAAAATTTCAACTTCCACGATTTTATTAACTCTCATTTTGGCGCTTTTGAAATCAAGAACGGTATAGATTTCATAAAGATATGGGTCGATTGTGGCAGCTCGTTCGACCGTTGGCTCATCTCCTTATATTATAAATCGACTAACGCCAACGGCTATGTCCGTGATGTGCTTGATAATTGCCACAGCCTCAGTAATGCTGAACTATTCGGGAATATCGCAACACATATACTCGAAATCAACGCCACTGACGCCGACATCAGCGAACGTCGCGATGCATTGAAAGAGGCAGCCTTCCACGATATTAAAATTACAGATTTGGCTGAGAAGAAACTCAACGCCAAGCTCAATGCGTTGCTTTGCGGTACTCAGGAAGATCGTTACACCGCCATTAGCTTTATGACGGCCTTCTCGCATTCCGAGCGCGAAACTATAGTAAAGGCATATGGCTCAGGCCAACTCTCGCGCCAGGACCTGCAACGCATATATCCGGCTCTGTTCCATTATGTTTCACCGCTTGCTATCGGCTTGCCGCCGGAGAATCTATGGATAGTCAATTATTTTGACGCATACCGACAAGCCAAGATGGCCAATAATGCCGATAAAGTTCTCAATTTGCTCCATAAGAAGAACGAAAAGCCATCGACATTCGCTGCGTGGCACGATAATTTTAAGACAGTCAAGACAATACTTCATAATCGACCCGATATCGATATATATTATTGGATAGACGGTCTCGGATTAGATTGGGTGCCATTCATTATCAGCATAATAGAACGATATAAGCAGGAAAAAGTCTACCTCAATGAGGTACACGTGGCCACCGCCATTCTGCCTACCACAACTGTCGTGAACAAACCGCAGTTAGAATCGCTCCTACCTGAGGGTCAAAAGCTTGATAAAATTGGCGACCTTGATAATTTCGCCCACAAACATACAGGTAAATATCCGAGTTACATCATAGATGAACTACAAATTGTCGAGGATGCCATCTCCAAGGTGCTAAAGGAGTATAATGGCAAGAAAATTGCCTTCATTTCCGACCACGGAATGACATACACGGCTCAATACGGCATAGGGCTGTCGCTTGCAGGAGTTGAGAGCGACCACGAGGGCAGAAAGGCTATCAAGACCAACGGGACACCGATTGCAGACAACAAATATCTCATACTTGATGATAATAAGACACTTTGCTCTCTAACAGAGGTATCTCTCACAGCAAAGACACCTTCGGGTCATGGAGCGCACGGCGGCGCTACTCCCGAAGAAGTGCTGGTGCCTATTATCATTGTATCGCCTAATAAGAATGCAAGCAACTTCACAGTCAATATCAAGAACGATGAAGTTGATAGCACAAATCCCGTTCTTAGCTTCGAGATACGAGGACTTTCTTCGGTTGACGTTCCGACTCTCAGTTACAACGACGTTACCTATACTCTTAACAATACTGGTGGTGCCATCTACACGAGCGAACGCCTTGCTCTGACAGATACCGCCAATACCGCAATCATTTTCATTAACGGTGAATCCTTCGGCAACTTCAACATCAAGGTATCAACCGGCGCCCAAGAAGATGATCTTTTTGGCGACTTCTAAACTTTATCACCATGAACAACGAATTATCAGAAAAGATACGCGAGCAATTTTCGGCGATGACCATATATAAAGACCCAACTTCGACAGGTAGCCTTTTTGCAGGTAGGAACTTACCTTCATTCGTCAAGGACTTCCTGCTCAAACGATATATTCAGACTGATGGGTCTGTCGATAGAGTGAGACTTACGAGTTTCCTTGATTCGGTTATACCGCTCAACCAATCGGAAGTCAAGGATAAACTCGACTGCGGTGAGGAGCTGACACTATTGGCTCGCTTTATAGTGTATATCGATTTAGTTCGTGGTATTCGTCGCTTTGCCATACCCGATATGGGCATCAAGCAAAGCGAGGGACAAATCCCCGAATATGTGTATAAAGCCCATGCAGGAGAATTGGTAGACGGTGAGAAATGGGGTATTATAAAACTGGCGCTTCTCCCCGATGATGACGGCAAGAAGAACCATGTCGAAATGGTTGACTATAAGCCGTTCAAACCTTATAAGTCGGTTGATATCGATTATCTCCGACACGCTCGCGAAGCATTTACCACTCGGGAATGGATTGATATGCTTCTATCATCGATGGAGTACGATGCCGATGGCTTCGAGTCGCAGACGGAGAAACTGGAGTTTCTCACTCGTCTGCTAATCTTCATTGAACCTCGCCTCAATGTAATCGAACTAGCGCCTAAAGGTACTGGCAAGTCGTATGTATTTGGCAATCTTTCCAAGTACGGCTGGCTCGTCAGTGGGGGCAAGGTGACACGTGCCAAGTTGTTCTATGATAAGCAGAAACAGCAGAACGGCATCATGAAAAATCATGATTTTACCGCTTTTGATGAGATACAGACTATTGTATTCCAAGAACCTGCCGAAATTCAGGCAGCCCTTAAGTCCTATCTCGAATCTGGAAAGACAACTATCGATAACAACGAATTTACCTCAGAGTGTGGTCTTATGCTGATGGGTAACATTCCTTTGAACAGCAACCGTCAGCCGGTCAATTATCGCTTCTTCGACTCGCTCCCTCAAAATTTTCGTGAATCTGCGTTGCTTGATCGTTTTCATTGCTTCATAGAAGGATGGCATCTCCCTCGTATCCACAAAGGAATGATTTTCACAGGTTGGACGCTCAATGTTGAGTATTTCTCTGAAATACTTCACGCACTTAGGACCCAGAACATCTATGGCATAGTGTTCGACCAAATTGTAAGATGCGACAAGAACGCCGACACCCGCGATTTCAATGCCGTCAAGCGTATTGCTGTCGGATATATGAAATTGTTATTCCCGCATTGGACGGAAGCCTCTAAAGTCGATAAAGAAGAGTTCGACGAATATTGTCTGCAGCCCGCAATCCGTCGTCGCAGTATTGTCAAGGAACAGTGCCACTACATCGACCCAGAGTTCAAAACTGCGATGCCTGAATTTTGGCTGAAAACCGATAATAACTAATACTCAGCTGATGGACATAAATGCATTTGTCGAAAGGAATGATGATATAAAGAAATACGATTGTCTTTATTATCTTCATCCTAAACTTTGGAATGATAATTTACTCATAACATCCAAGCTTCATTCAATGGACGGATGGTCTGATTATATAAAATATCTGAATGACGATAATGAAGTGTCAGAAGATATTAAAAATCTTCCCAAAGATTATGGTGGTATTTATGTATTCTTCATTCAAGGACTTAGCTTGCCATTCTGCGAACGCTATTTGGCATATGTAGGGCGAGCACAATGTACCAGGAATGAAAGTTTGCGTTCTAGGCTGAAATCATACTTAAAAGAGAGTCAGAAACCGAACGGACGAACCAGAATCATACGACTGTTTAATTATTGGAAGGATCACTTATATATTCGTTATTTTAAATCACAAGATAATGAATTTATAAAACAAAGCGAGAGTGCTCTCATTCAAGCAATTTTGCCTCCTTTTAACACAGAACTAACTCAATATCAGATTAAAGCACCACAAAAAGCCTTTTAATATGGACGCAATTGATATACCTGCTATTCGTGGATTTCTTGGTGGTAAAACATATTACGCTGCAACATTTACTTTTGAGCAAATTGCAGAAAGAGTTAAATTTGCGGACAAAGAACTTCATACATCCAAATCTTTACAAGAGCAACTACAGCGTGCTTTAACGGACAACTATAAAAGTATTAAAGAGTATATTCTGACACAAAAGGAACATTTTTTTAATGCTTTAGTGCTCGCTGTTTATGACGGAGATCCTACATGGAATGAGTTAGAATTTGAATTTAACAATATCAGATACTATTCTATGGGGTTTCTTCATTTGAACGGTGATGAACGCATATTCCCTGTAGATGGGCAACACCGTGTAGAAGGAATAAAACATGCGCTCAAAGAAAATCCAAAACTAAAAGATGAGACTATTACAGTCATTTTTATCGGTCATCATGACAATAAGGAAGGAAAGGAAAAGACTAGACGATTATTCTCAACTTTAAATAGGTATGCCAAACCTGTAAGTCTTGGAGATAATATAGCACTTGATGAGGATGACATCGTAGCTATAACCACACGAGAGTTATTAGAGTATTATCCACTTTTTATGAATGAAAATGTGAAAGTGGATAAGAAAAGTTCGAAAGCTCTCGCTGATAATGATGAAAAATCATTCACGTCATTAATAACTCTTTATGAAACAAATAAAATAATATATACATATTATCGGTCAATCAATGATCACCAGATAAAAATTTACACTGCTAAAAGAATCACGGAATTTCTCAAATACCGACCTAAGCAACAAGATATTGAGAATTTTTATAAATTTCTTGTTAACTTTTGGAATATGTTTACAGAAAATTTCCAAGAAGTAAAGGCGTATATTGGAAATTGCGATAATGAAACACCAGCTGCGCCGTATAGGAACAAAGAAACGGGCGGATTACTATATTTCCGGCCTATAGCACTTCCACGGCTTGTAAAAGCTATATTTGAAACTCAGTTTAGACTAAAAAATGAGTTGAAAGAATGTATCAAAACGTTTGCAGGAATTGAAATGAACATTTCTAAAGAACCATGGATAAATATTCTTTGGGACGATAGTACTCATACTATGATTATGAAATATAAAAATATCATATATCACATGCTCATCTTTCTGTTTAAAAAGGACATTTTGACTAAAAAAGAGATGGTAGTTTTAGCGAAGAATTTCGCCGAAGCGAACAAATTAGAGAAAGAAACTGCAGAGCAAAAACTTGCCTCCATACAATCAATATTGAATTAGCGCTAATAACGATATATTGCTATGACCAATCGCTATAAATATTTTGAGCAGTATCTTGCTTCCGAGGAACCGGGAGTGGAGGAACGTGCGCGTAACTGGTCGATGGCGATTGGACTACAGGATGTTGACCGGTTGAAGCCGTCGGAGTTTCTGCTTGAACAGGCTAAAGCCAATATCGAGGGAAGAATTTCTAGCGAGGAGGTCGGCAAGCGTCTGGAGGAGTATTATAGCCAGAAGTCGGTTCGAGAGAAAGCGGAAACTGACGGTACTTTTGAGGCTGACAGAGTGGCCGACCGCATCAATCTTCTTTTGGCAGAGAAGGCTTTTACATTCTCCCCTATGGAGTTGTCGCGCATACATGGCTTTCTTTTCAAAGGCGTTTTGCCACATGCCGGACAATTCCGAACATATAACATTACTAAGAATCAGTGGATTCTTGACGGTGATACAATCAGCTATGGCAGCGCGGACTCATTGTCGGAACTTCTGAATTATGACTTCGGCGAGGAGAAGAAGTTCGATTACAGCACCGTTTCTTCTTCCGAGGCCATCGCGCATATCGTGCATTTCATTTCTGGCATCTGGCAGATTCATGCATTTGGCGAAGGCAACACCCGCACGACTGCGGTATTCCTTATCAAGTATCTCAAAAGTTTTGGTTTCGAGGTGAATAACGAGAGCTTTGAAAAGCACTCATGGTTCTTCCGCAACGCGCTTGTCCGCTCTCAATACGAAAACATTCCCAAAGGAATACACCGGACATTTGAGCCATTGGAGCGATTTATGAATTTCGCAGTATTCGGTATTCCTGCCGACCTCCGCAACCGCACGTTGCATATCCGTTGGGATGGGGCTAAACCTCAAAGCGAAGCCTCTAAACCTCAAAATGACGTTTTGAAAACATCATTATCCTCACTGCTTTCGCTAAAAGAGATTGCTGTGATACGACAGATTCAGGACAATCCAAACATATCCATTACGGCCATAGCAGCCAACACCCGCCTCTCCAAAAGTACAATCGACCGCGTAATCCGCTCACTCAAAGAGAAAGGATTACTAACCCGTACAGGAGCTAAAAACAACGCCACTTGGTTAATAAATTATGGATGCAAATCTTGACATTCAGATAGCAGAAGCACTGAAGGCATATTCGGCTTCGGGAGTCGAGGATCAGGTAGACTATCAGAAGTTCTATCTCTATTCCATCGTGACCCATTCCACGGCGATTGAGGGCTCTACTGTAACCGAAATAGAAAACCAGCTTCTTTTCGATGAGGGTATTGCCGCAAAAGGACGATCACTGACCGAGCAGATGATGAATGTCGACCTGAAGGACGCTTATCTTTATGCTTTCGGAATAGCCTCCGAAAATCCGACATATACGTCTCAGTTATTGCAACAAATGTCAGCCTTGGTGATGCGCCGTACCGGAAGCGAATACTCCACTATTGCCGGACATTTTGATTCTTCAAAGGGCGAGTTTCGCCTATGTAATGTTAGTGCCGGTATTGGTGGCAGGAGTTATCTTGCATATAATAAGGTTCCACGCGCAGTGGACGATTTTTGTAGATGGCTCAACGAAGAAATCGTCAAAACAGACAAGATAAATATTGCGACATGTTATCGTCTGAGCTTTGAGGCACACTTCCGGCTGGTAACCATTCATCCGTGGGTTGACGGCAATGGTCGAACAACCCGACTGGTGATGAATATGATTCAACGGCAGTTAGGGCTTGTCCCTTCCATCGTCAAAAAGGAAGACAAAGGAGAATATATCCAGTCACTCGTTGACAGCCGTGAGAATGATGATTCGACAATCACACAGGATGTTATGCTCCGCCACCATATCGCGAATCTCAACCGCCGAGTTTTGCAGTTTCAAGAAAATGACACTGTAAATGCCCAAAGTGACACTGTAAATGATACCGCAAACGCAAATAATGACACTGTAAAAGGACTAAAGAAATCCTTGCGAAAAGTTTATACGGTCATTCTAAACAATCCGGAGATTACACATTCAGAAATAATGGAAACACTTCATATTTCAGAATCCACAGCTAAACGAGCAACCAGAAACCTTAAAAAACTTGGCTACATTGCGAGAGAGGGCTCTGACAAAACGGGCAAGTGGATAATTCTGAAATAGCCTCCGACTTGAATAGCATCAAGTAACTTTATCGGCATAGTAACACAAGACAATGATTATGGAAAAGTTCGGAGGCACAAGGTATAACTCTCGATGGGATGGCTCTACATGGTTCATCTTGGGGCTGGTTGCGGTTTGTTGTGTTACGCCTTGTTTCATGGATGACGGGATATGGCCGACGATTATCTGTCTTGTGATGTTGGCGTTTGTCATGGTAACATTTCTCAGTATATATTACCGCATTGACGGGGATAAGCTCGTGGTGTACACTTTCTTTATTCCCACTGCCTATCCGATTGACAAGATTAAAGAAATCAAACCGACAAAGAGCGTGTTATCATCTCCGGCGACCTCGCTGACTCACCGCTTGGCAATCACTTTCACTGACCGGAAGATTCTGAAAAGCTCTATCCCGCTTATCATCTCGCCAGTGCGTCAGGATGAATTTATCCGACAACTGCTCTCCATCAATCCAAAAATAAAGCATTAGACATACACGAATTGGATCAAAATTGGCGATTGTTCACAGCTCAACGTATCATATAATAAATATTTTTACTATCTTTGCAGCACTATATGAAGTCATAAGGCAGAGTGACGAAGGACTAAGTAGGTCATAGGTCAGAGTGATTAGAGACTAAGTTTACTTCGTAACTCATAACTCTGATTTAACACTTAAAACAATGGCTAAGAACACTATGGGAACTAAGTTGCCCTGGAAACTGGAGCAGAAAATGGCTCTTATGGGTGAGCAGATTAAGCTCGCCCGGCTGCGTCGCAATCTTTCGATTGCTCAGGTTGCTGAACGTGCTACCTGTTCGCCTCTCACTGTGAACCGCATTGAGAAAGGCTCGCCCACGGTTTCAATCGGCATCTATGCCCGTGTTCTTTATGCCTTGCAACTTGATGACGATCTTCTTTTGATTGCCAAGGAAGACACACTTGGCAGAAACCTACAAGATCTCTCGCTCAAGCATAGACTAAGAGCCAGTAAGAAATGAGGAATTATGAATTAGCAATTAGCAATAAATATAGGTATGAAATCAGAAAATGCAGTAAGAGATAAAAGTTATGCATTTGCAAGGCGTTGTGTGAAATTATATAAATATCTGTGCGAAGAGAAGAAGGAATATATTTTATCCAAACAGCTTCTTAGAAGTGGTACCAGTATCGGAGCAAATATTGCAGAAGGCCAGTATGGTCAAACTAAGGCTGACTTTGCCAGTAAACTCTCTATTGCTCAAAAGGAAGCCGGTGAGACCGAGTTTTGGCTTCGTTTACTTGGAGATGAAGACTATATAACAAAGACTCAGTCCGAAAGCATGTTGGCGGATTGTCGAGAATTGATACGATTGCTCCAATCCATAACCAAAACACTCTACAACAAATAATTGCTAATTACTCATTTCTAATTTTTAATTATCAAAATGCGAAGCATTTTTGTTTACGGGGACTTTGACTGGCTTGATACTCCTCTGCTGATTGGCGAACTGTCGTGCGACTCTGTGCGCAGCAGTGAGACATACGGCTTTTCGTATGATAAAGAGTGGCTTGCCAAATATGGTGATGTTTTTCTCAGCGAGGATTTGCAGAATTATACCGGCATACAATATACCCGACCGGAGCGCGATATTTTCGCTTGTTTCTCGGATGCTCTACCCGACCGATGGGGACGCACATTGCTGAACCGTCGGGAGCAGATTGCAGCCGCCGATGAAAAGAGAGCCGTGCGCAGATTGACTTCTTTTGATTATCTGATGGGAATTGATGATGCTTCACGCATGGGCGGTTTCCGATTGGCCGAAACTCCCGGTGGAAAGTTCATCAACTGTGAGGAAAGTCTTCGAGTGCCGCCATTGGCGAATGTCAGAGAACTGATGAGAGCAGCACATGAGATTGAACTTAGCGAGGAGAAACATCTTCTGCCTTCAAAGAAATGGTTGGCGCAGTTGTTGCACCCCGGAACATCTCTCGGAGGTGCCAGACCGAAGGCATCTGTCATTGATGAGCACGGCAGTCTTACAGTCGCCAAGTTTCCTTCGCGCAAGGATGATTACGATGTTGCCCAATGGGAATATTTCTGTCATGTAATGGGGCGAAAAGCCGGACTGAATGTTGCCGAGACTCGGACAATCGATGGCGAAGATTATCATATTCTACTTTCAAGACGCTTCGACAGGAACAGTGAGGGGAAACGAATACATTTCGCCTCCGCATTGACTTTGCTCGGACTGACCGACGGCGACAACGCCTCAACCGGTTATGGCTACACCGATATTGTAGATTTCATAGTTCAGCATGGAAGTAATGTCGAACAAAACTTAGAGGAACTCTATCGTCGTGTGGCATTCTACATCATTGTTGGTAACTCCGATGACCACTTCCGAAATCATGGTTTTCTCCTGACTCGCAAAGGCTGGGAACTTTCCCCGGAATACGACATCAACCCGACCCTTGCCGATAATCAAAGTCTACTGATAAACCGCTCGACAAGCGAATCCGACCTCAATATCCTATTGGCATCCGCCGGAGAATATATACTTTCATCCGACAAAGCCAAGAGCATAATCACCGAGGTAAAAACAGCCATGAAATCATGGCGCACAGAAGCCCGCAGACTCGGACTTCCCCAGCGCGACATCGACATGTTCGCACCCCGATTCGATAAATGGATTGAATAGCCTGTAATGTTATACATCGGTTCAAATCATATCGCCAGTGCATTAGGATGAACTTTAAATATACCATTTTTACCACTCTCCATCAATCCGGAAATCCGCAATAAAGCGCAATAAATTTGGTCGTATGGGATTTTATGCCTAACTTTGTAAATATCATTCTGCGGAGTGTTATACTAATATATTAGGTATAAATATCATTATGGTGACATTTACGAACAAATCATTGGCTACACCTGATATAATCAGGAATCTCGGCATGAGGTTTCGTGATTACAGGTTGCGGTTGCGCATGACCCGTAAGGAGGTGTCAGAAGCGGCATCTATCGGCATGACCACACTTTATAGATTTGAGTCCGGCAATATGACTGACATTTCGTTCAGTACTCTTCTGAGACTATTAAAGGCAATAGGTCTTGGAGAGAACTGGGATACACTGCTGCCCGA